>ERZ773264.578-NODE-578-length-52151-cov-96.192011_pt1 | contig 52151 bp, 45 predicted proteins | sample MGYA00511910_ERZ773264 | MGnify/ENA primary metagenome ERZ773264 (study PRJEB29015, sample SAMEA2737739) | human gut metagenome | biome: human gut; feature: human-associated habitat; material: faeces | place: China | collected 2012 ...
GCAACCAACTTTACAATTAAGACTGAAAGTAGTCAACTAAAAACGTTAAACTACACACCTTGCAAATTGTATTTGCGAAGAGTATGGTCTTTCATTGTTGCTGTAATGCTATTACCAGAGATCCAGAGGTCTGCTTCCATGAAAGGCAATATTGGTTTCAGATTTTCTGTAAGAACACTCTGTATACCTCCTTTGCTTACTACAAAGAAAGAATCCTTGGGCGAAATAGCTTCATATTCAGCTTTTAACATCCAATTTCCTTTTTTGTCTATCAAACCAAATTTGTCACGTTTGTTGTTATGTATTACGCAATGTCCATTGTGGAATACATATCCTTCTGCACCAGTGATGTATGGAATATTCAAGTCTATAACAACATTTCCTTTGGCATCGATGAATTTTATCATTCCATTGTCATCTACGGAAGCCAAACCATCAGAGAATACCCATGCGTGCTTGTACTGAGGCTTGATAGCTATTTCACCCGTCAGCATATTGAAGTAGCCACGAGCATCGCCGTTACTATAACAGACAAGCGAGTCGTCCCCCAATGGTTTTGAAATCCAATGTATGCCCTTGACAGTCTTCTTGCCATCACGAGTCTCCACATATCCATCCGTTTCATAGGCACGGCTATAATAAGTTGCATTTCTTGACAGGTACTGCGGGTCATAGTAGGAGTCATCCAAATATTTCGCAGCATTCACTTTCTTGTAAACAAACTCGTATAACGCATTACCTCCAGCACATGCAAACACAAACATGATGAACGCAAAACAGCCTCCAACAACACGTCGAATAAACTTGCCATACTTAGATTCATCCTTCATTCCAAGTATCACGGTGAACCATTCTGCTGTTGCTGAAATAATACCTGTCAGCCCTTTCCAAAATAAAATAATTGCTCTTTTCATATGCCCCTTATTTTAAGCTTCTACTTATTTTCCTCCTCATCAAAGGCTTCATCTGCCAATCTACCATAGCAACCAAGACGTTCTTCCTTTGACATCGGTTCTGCACAAAAAGCAGCCTCATTCTTCATTTGAGAAAGACGAGAAAAGAAATTCATACGGGTCGTGGTGTCTTTGCGCATGGAAGCACGTGTTCCTTCTGAACTATAATCAAAATTACGAGCATTGCGGATAGACATCGACATAGCAACTTCCATTGAATCTTGATTTGCTCCCATGTAAGTGAATGTCCAGCCTTCTTTGCGAAGTGTTTCCACAAGTGCCTTGATGCTACTACCATTATATTCTTTGGACGCATTCTCATAACCGTCAGTAATGATAGTAACAACAACCGCAACATCCTCAATGTCTTTGATCTGTTTATGCATCGCAGTAAGGGTGAATCCCATAGCATCGTATAAAGGAGTTGAACAACATGGTTCATAGTCGTTCATGCTCAACGGATGTGCTTTACCCACAGGTACTTTGTCAAAAACATTACATGTCTCACAGCTACAAAAAGTAACCAGTGAAACGAAATGCTCCTGTGTGTCGGCAAATTTCTCTTGCGCTTTCTTGATTCCAACCAAGGTTTCGTTGAATCCATCCACCGCTGCTTGACGTATTCTCTGCATAGAACCACTACGGTCAAGGATTATCACATTGAAGATTTGAGTCTTCTGCATTGCTGTCTTGTTTCTTGTTTCTTCCATATTATCTGATATTTTTGTGTTACAAACTTTATATCTTTATGAATATAGAGTGAAACAAGTAACCATTCCTATCATCAAAGAATATAAAAATCCCTTCTGTTCACCACTGATTATTCCTTCATCCAAGATTGTTACTTCATGATTTTATGTTTCGATACCCTCATTGCTATTATATATATGAGAAGAACTAAAGTTGGCGTTTATCCTCCAATGCGTCAGACTTGATCTTGTTCTGCGCATTCTTTCCTATATGCCATCCGTCGCACCATGCACATTTGTATACCGAGAAATGCACACCATGCTTTTTGCCCATAGCCTCAGCTGCTCTTAATGCCACCCTCTTATTCGGATAAGGAATCTTGGGGGTTCCGCTACGACGAGAAATATGGCTATACTTACTGAATATTCCAAAGGCATTATGTGTGACAAAAATGTTTCGCCATGCACCCTTTCTTGTCAATTGGTTCCAAATGGCAAGAATACTATTTTTAAAACTTATTTTACATACATTCATCGGTTATAAATTTCTTGATGAAGTCTTATGGTTGGTGTTATATGACTACTATCGTATGCTTTTTTCTTGCGGTTTCTTGACACCGAAAGCCTTCTACTTCATAAATATCAAACAGTCCTTTCTTTAATGGAGTAAGTTCGTATATTACAGTAGAATCGTCTGCACCATCTAACATGTCCCTATCTTCTTTGGAATATACATATTCGCAGTTATATTCAACTTGAAAAGCAGTTTTATCATACTCTATACGATATTCTATGCCAACAGAGCCATAAACCCTGCCTTTGAATGTCAAATGATCACCATTAAGTTTAATTACTTGCATAACCTTTTTTGATTATATGTAATGAAAATTGTTATAGTTAAACTCAGATAGGGATGTTCTTTCAGCATCCATGTTTTTAATACGCTGTGGTATTTCGCATAGGGGGATATCCTCGTCAAGTAGCCAACGTAAGTGTCCAAATATGATGGTATTGGACTTTAGAATCTCTTGTTGTGTAGCCATGACACCATATTCCACCGCTTCTTGCTCCTCAGATATTATCATGCCAGAGAACAGCCCATGCAGACCTTCTGTTCTTGCAAACTTATCAGCATGACACCATATACCAATCAGATTACCACCATGCTTGCGCAAATGGAAACTGTGTGGGTGTCCAACAATGATTTTGTCAAATTCATCCTTAGTGTCATCCTCACGATAGAACAACCCTTTGTCTGAGCCATGTCCAAGTAGCATGATTCGTTCTTGTGTAGAAACATGATGCAACAAATGCTCCATTTTCTTGTTAGAACAATTGCTGCTAATCACATTGGCATCCTTACCCTCATATAAAGCAGAGAGTACAGAAGTCGTTCTGTCTTTTGGATGTACAACTAACATACTTACTTTTCGTATTTCTTCAACATTTCCTTTACATCGTCCATTGGTTGAAAAGGCACGATGATTTCCAAGTCCTTATTGATAATGCAATAAGCATTCTCTTCGTCATTATCTTCCATTCCGAAACCATCCTCATCAGCAAAGTAGCGTCCATCGGGATATACTGTCCAGCAGATGGCACAAACACCATTTCTGAAATTGTCATATCTGCCGAACCAATATCGAACAGATTTACATCCATTGAAATCAGAACATCCCTTATATATTGCATCAAAGTCAATATCGTTATCTGTCACAAGAAGGCTTCCGTCTTCACTTACAAGTTGCCTTGTCTTACCTGTTTCCTTATTGATGATGGTGTAACTTCTTCCTTCACCACTAAACACTGCCATATTCTCACCTATATCGTAGGCATCCTTTAAATTATTCTTGTCCATATCCGTAAGTTTTTATTTATTGTAATAATTTTCCCATCTGTAAATTCCACTGATTACATTCATGTCCTCACGAAACTTTTCCATGTCAGGAACATTCATGACTGAAGTTGATATTGTCTTCAATGCTTTGGTTTTATAATCAATGGTCTCAAATGTAACTTTGACCTTTTTGTCTGATAGGAAAGAGTACGTTTCCTTTTTCAACGCACTACCATACTTGCTGATTTCTTGCTTATATGCCAATAGCCCGTCTTTATATACACGTTGATGCTTGCTGCCATCCTCCCACGTAACGGAATATACATTCAAGTCATCAGTTATTATTGGAATGAAGACAAGGTCTTTATCATCTGACTCTATACATGGATCATGGTGCCATACTGTTTTGACAATGCGCCCATTCCGATATTCCGATTCCATTGAGGGCAGATAATCTGCAAATCGGCAAACCTTATAATTTTGCAAATCCTTTCTTTTAGGTTCCATTGTCACATGGAAGATATAAAAGCCACCATGCAAGTCGCTTTGCCAAAAACTCAGGCAAGGCTTTACCGCTATGGTCAACTTATATCCGCTTGGCGCAACAATGCTATCACCGCCATATACCATATAGGCTTTTACAGCATCGCCATCTTTATCATATTCAATGTTCGTCTGTTGGTATTTTGCAGTGTCAGGATGTTCATAAACCATATCTGCTATCATTTGCCGAAATCCAAGATACCCATCTTTGTTCCTTCCATAACTTGTGCTGTCAGAATCCAATCCTTCAAAGATTTCACTTTTATATTGGAGGAGATGAGACAACCGTCCTTCATCATCGTAATCATACACAAGAGTTTGTGCATAACATTCCGATGCTCTTGCTATCGTGGCAATCGTTCGTCCCTTGTTATCAAAGAACTCCGTCAGACTGTTCTGTGGAGCATATTGCAAACGATGTACAGCATATGAACCATCCGAGAATCGAACGGAGTCATATTCTATAAATCCACAAGGTATCATCAAGGAGTCTTCCTTGTTGGCGTTGTTAGATGTATTTTGTAGTTGTTTGAAATAAGTAATGCTTATATCTTCTCTATTACAAGAAGCTATAAATAACAGTGCAAAGCCCAATACAAACAATGTATAACGAGTCTTCATCATTCTTTTCCTAAAATTTAGAAACATTCAATCAATATTGCCGTATAATTATCATCTCCTTGTTTTTCACAAAGGTAATCATAAACGTCAAGTATCTCTACCAATGGTTTGTCATCCATCATCCTTGCTTGCAAAATGTCAGGAGCCATGCTTTTGTACAGTCCGTCCGAACAAAGTAAAACTCTGTCACCAGTCTGTAGTTTGATTTGTCGGATGTCTGGTACTGCCACTTCTGGGCGGTAAGAGAAGAAGCACTTGGCAACAATCTCCCATCCAAAATCAAGCCGGATATGATCTTTTGTCTGATAAAGTAATCCATCACCAGGTCGTTGTACATAACAGCGACTATCACCAATATGCGCAATGGTTGCCACATCGTTCTCAATACTTACCATGACCATGGTCGTACCCATCTCTGCATGATGAAGCTCAAATGCCTTTTGGTCAATGGCACAACTTGCTTTCTTGCAAGCGAGTTTTACCTTTGAGTCACAATCGGGCGTACTGCTATGCTTCTTCCAAAAGTCAGATATAGTATTGCATACCGTTTCACTGGCAGTCTCTCCAAAGGAATGACCGCCCATGCCATCACAGACTATTCCCATAAACTGGTTGTTTTGTGGCATATCAATGACCTTGTAAGCATCCTCGTTATTATGCCTTCTACCGGTCTTGCTTATTGTTGCATATCTTATCTCCATATTACGATTCTTTTTAGTTTATGATAGTATAGAGGCAAATGTAACATCTTATATATAAGTAACGTAGCTTTTTCTCTTATATTATTCTTGATATTGTCATTTTTACCACTTGATGAATCTTTGCAACTTTGGTTTCAAGTCCTCATGCTTGGAATAGTCGAACATCAAACATTTATTAGCTTCCTTAAAAGGTATAACTGCATGGTATTCGCCTGCAGCAAAGCAATCAATTTGATAAGGATGATATGTCAAGACAATGCCTTCTGGCAGTACGGCAAAGTGAGTCAAAGGAAAATCCTTCTCGGTAAATGCCTTTTCATTGTAACCATTCCATCCCGCCCAATCATCGCAAGAATAATTATGTACAAGAAATGACCGCATTACATCGTCCATACCGCTTGTATCAATCATTGGACAATGGAAAGAGAAAATACTATGCGTGAAATCCTCCCATGAATTTTCACGTTCATAACAGAAATCGTATTCTTTCTTCAAGCTCTCCAATGCTAAATGCCGAAATTGTTGTACCATCGCAGGTTTTACTGAATTGTTGACATCCAACAATCCACCTCTTCGTTTGTCATATGTGATATAATACTCACGAGGCAAATCATGAAGTCCTCCATTGTAAAGGCTTGCCCAATAATAGTATGTGGTATAGTCATCACAGTCTGCCATTTTCCTCACTCTTATATTGCAAGTCATTCTAAGCTCCAACGTATCTTCTATTTGATACTCTGCCCGACAAAGTTTCTCCCACAACACACCATATTTATCCAAAGAAAGCTGTAAATCCTTTAATGATGCACACTTCCCAACAGGAATGCCCCGACTGTTTTCCAACTGATAAAATGCATCGTCTCTAATAGCAGCCATCATCCATTCCCGAATAGCCTTGTCAGACTCAGCATCACCTTTCGGTATATCCAAATCCACACTAAATCCAGCTTCCATCCGTTCGTACTTGCTCCTCGGCTTGATATAATAGTTCTTTGCCAATCTTTCTATTGTCGTATCGGGGACATCACTCTTTTTCTTTGCGTTGTATAAGTCGCCGAATGAAATATCTTTTGTTTGTGCCCCTGCCACCAAAGTTACCATACCTTCTTTCTTAGGTTTGCGGCAAAATACATCATCTTGAAGTCCAACACATTTTCCATCAGAGAAGCAAATCGTATCAGAACTTGCAAAAAGGTGTAAGCTTTTCCACTGACCAAGATAATAAAGCCCCGAAGCACAGCATGGAGACGAGAACAATATCTTTCTATCCTTGATGTCATAAACATCATTGTCGTCAATGCTCACATAGTTGACGGTATTGTCAATAGAAGTGATATTTGTTGCTCCAATTTGAGGATAATAGAAGCCATTACGTTCATACTTTAGAAGGTAGCATGGTGTCTTTTCATCGGAATGCTCATAGTTCCAAACGATAAACAGACTGTCACCAATTCGTTCTTGAATAGTGAACGTATCACCATCTAAAACAAGGGTATCTTCGTCAATGAACTCCCCTTTTAATCCGACTCCCATACGCAAACCATGACAGCCAGTAAGAACTGCAAGCATAAGGAATATAAACAGAAGTTTTTTCATAGTGTAATATCATCCGTCAATTCCATATCATCGTATTCATCATCCCAGTATATCATTGGTGCCCATTCTTCCCTAAATCCAGGGAATTGAAACTCTCTTAACTTTTCCAATTTGTTTTCAACCTCATCTTTTGACTTTGCAAATACAAAGCTACGATGCCAATAATTGTCGCTGAGATAATCGCATTCATCAAACCAAAGATGATGTCTTGCGAGCTGTCCTACATATACACCATCCTTGGGCTTTTCCTTACACGAATAGTCTGCAATCTCGTAAATATCCTTAAATGTAGTTCCGAGGACATGTATCTGCTCTGTAATCTTAATTTTCTTCATATCGATTTCCCTAATCCGTGTCGGGCACAACTTTTATTGTTACTTCTTTCTATTCATCAACCATTCAATCAGTAGGTTCACCTCTTTGCTCAACATTCCAATAGTTGCTGGAAGTTTATGTGGCCGAACAACAACCATACTGATGGTATATTTCGGATTATCAGCAGGGAAGCAACCTACAAATGCAAATTCGTCCGAACTTCTTTTATTGTCATCACATTGTAGAATGTTGTATATACCTGCTAGTTTAATACCTCTTGGAGCAAGCCGATGTTGTATGCCTGTCTTCTCAAAAATGCCAGTAGCTATTTTCTTGACATATTCCAAAGATGATTTTTGATGATACATTTGGTTAAAGGAGATTGCCAACTCTATAGCATTACTCTTTTGGATGGTATCATACGCTTGTTCCCATAAATCCGCTCCATTTGGCATGGTCATGAAAGCCTTGTACATTCCGATTCGTGACTTCATCAGTAACGCCTTTTCAAATGTAACTTTTCCATAGCCACCTCTTCGCCAATTATGGTCACGTATTTTTAGACTATCATTAACTTCCAAAATTCCGCATTCGGTATCGACCATTTTCCCTAAAGACGTATTTGACTTCTCTAAACATTTTGCAGCTATAAAGGGTACAAAAATATCTGTGGAACAAACCTGTTTCTTGAATGGTACATATACCATGTCACCACACCATCCACAATCGTCATCTAACTGTTTCTCCAATGATGCCCATGCTAATACTTCTGATGTTGTGGCATCAATAACGGCTATTTGCCCATACATACCATCTGTTTCTAACATCATATTTCTATCTAATAGGTTGTAGCATGAGTCTATAAGTTCTTTGTCTGCTAATGGACAAATTTCAACACTATCGTTGAAATAGGAAACTTCTTTTCTCTGAGCATAGACACCTACGCAATAGAATATTAGCATAAATACCAATAATGTTCTAAATGCTTGTGTTATTGTTTTCATTCCGTTTCTACACCTTTAGGTTGTACAATCAGTTCCAATCGCTTGATATCGTCTTCTGTCAGATGGATGTTCCCTCCATTTCTGTAATAGTCGAGCACTCTTTCAGCACCATGGCGTCCCAATACAGCATGTTCTTCTGCTTTCATATAATATTCCACAGCAAGTTGCTTGTTTGATTTGCCATTCTCATCAGGCTCATAATAGAGGTCGCCAAGAATCAGATTGGCGAGAGGTACACGATGAGCAATTATGGCAAGTTTTGTTGCATCTGCTCTCAGTCTGCCTTTCCAGTCAGGTATGGTAATCAGCAGTTCTGCCAAGGAACAACCTTGATCTGCAGCCTCTTTAATCATATTTATCCCCGATATTGTGTCGCCTTGGTCAACAATAATCATTCCGAGGAGAGTCTTTGCTTCAGGACTGTCGCTCGCACGTAGTAAATGCTCTATGCTGTCAGAATCCTCTTGAATATACGACTTATAGCCATCCATTAGGAGAAATAATGTTTTGTAATCATTACCATCTGGCAAGCCGTAGATATAGTCATCTATGCGATTGATTGCTCCACGCCCCTCTGCCATGTGAGCCATAGTAATCATACCAAAGAAATCCTTCTTCACACCAATACCATCTCGATAACAATCTGCCAGTTTCAGATATGCCGAACCATCGCCCCAGCGAGCTTGATAGAGCAATGACATGATTGAGTCTTTCGGACTGACAGTCATGCTTTTCTGTTCTGTCAACTTTGTTGAAGATGCTATTTCTTCCATTATCTGTTGTTCTGAACAACTTGCAAAGAACAACATCATTATCATATATACGAACCAATTTTTCATCTTAAATTTCTTATTTTTTATTCTTACTCAATATAGCATTGGCCTTTTGAGTATAGTCAGCAGCTCTATCTCTTGCTTTGTCTGCTTTATGAGAATATACCAAAGTTTTGTCTGCCATATTCCTCGCTCTGTCTTGATATATCTTCGCCCTGTCATATTTCTTCTGTCTTACATAATACTCGGCTTCTCTTAAATTATTTTGTGTCTGTCTGTTATAGTAATCCGCCTCTCGTTGGTAGCTTTCCGCTTGCCGCAGATAATATGCAGCTTCACGCTGATACGATTGGGCTTGGCGAACGTAAAAACTTGAAGTCTGAGCATTAATTGCCAGATTAAACATAGAAAATAACAATATAACCACTAAATGTTTCATATTTCAGATGTATCAATATTCTTTCTTATGATAGAGTTTGGAGGTAGAGCATCCATGTGCAGCACAATTAACACACTCTGTATGCCCAGGCTTGTGCTCATAAATTTGACAACCGCACCCACTGTTACATCTTCCATAAAAGAAAGACCGTCCTTTGAAGGAGACATCAGAGTTAGAACGTGTCTCTACATAATCAGCCACAATCTCTCCTGTTCCTCCGCATCTGTTACATGTATATCCTGCATAAACACCATATCCGCTACATAGTGTACATGGGAACGTCTTCTGACTTTCTTCCTCATATATGTTTTCATTTGCGTATGAACCACTCGCAGTTGAAGGTTTTGAGTCACAACTTACAATTGTAGAAGCGACTATAATGCAGAACAATACTACAAAGATACTTGCTAATGACTTCATATTTCAATACCCTAATCCGTGTCGGGCACAACTTCTAAGTTTGTTATTTGTCTGTTTATGAGATATAGAGTACCGAAGTAACCATTTGCTATCAGAAAATATTTATTTTGTGATTTTCTGCATAGAAAACCGGAAAACAAAAAGCAGAAGACCATGGAATACAAACTACATAGCCTTCTGCTCTTTTATACTTTCAGAATAATCCTGCTGATTGATTATCTTTTCAAAGTGAACTTCTTTACAACCTTACCTTTTCTGTCAATAGCACCATAAAGATTGATTTCTTCATCATCTGTCATACCGAAACCGTCCTCATCACGATAGTACATACCATCAGGATTAAGCTGCCATTCCACTTCTGCCACGCCATTCTTATATTGATATACATGACCAGGGAAATGAAACGAATGCGCTTTTGCTCTTTCAAAAGCATCTTGTGGAAGCCCTTTCAGACTATCCCAGTCAATATCTTCATCTGTCACGATTTGCAGCACCTCATCAATAGACATGAACTCGTATGCGCATCTTGCCTCTTTGTCCATCAAGTAACGTGGTTTCCAATACCGCCCAATCACCTGAGTCACTAATGCCATATCTTCCCCCAAATCATTTTGTACAAGTGATAGACCTTGATATTGTGATAAACATAATTCCCTATATAGTTTTTCCTCTTCTGACATATCTATATCATTGGACTTTCCCTCTTCATACACCAAATCCCATGGATTATCATTACAGATTACTAACCCCTCCATCTTACCTTGTACAAAATCATTTTCATCTGTATCATCTTTATTCTTAGCCTTAGCAAGGTATCGGAGTTTTCTTATCAAATCACGTTCTTCTTCATTCGCAATATCATAAGCAATTTGAATGTAACTGTCAAAAGATTTTTGAATCGCTTCGGTTGCTTGCTCCAATATTTCATCATTACCTTTCTTGGCAATAATGTTCATCGCACAGGCCATAAGCCGTCCAGCAAATCGTGAGTTACTTAGGTTGGGGGCATCACCTAAAACTTCGTTATATCCATCTTTCAGTTTGATTGACACATTATTTCCACCTGTAGATTTTGCGTGCATATTCATCTTTGCTTCTTCGTATGACTCATATCCGAATATAGCGGCAGCCAACGATTCGAAGTTTTTGTCATCGAGAATATCGACCGAACGAATCATTAAGTTTCGAATTTCATCTGAAGTGTTGTCTGACAACTCTTCAAAATTCTTTATCGTAGCAACTGCGATTTTGTACCCTTCGTCTTTTTCTGTCAGATAAATATTTGTTCCTGGAAATCTATCTGTAGAACACTTGCTAATTCTTTTAACTTCATAGTTAGCTGCAAATGCCACATTAGCATCTACAGGTATAGGGAAAGGAACATACACAAGTAGTCTATTCCCGCCCATATTGGTTAATGCAACATTGAACACACAATGTTTGCCTTCTACTACAGTAGCAAACTTATTTCCCTCTTGATTGGGTACTATACCTGCCGAAGAAAACATCTTTACGATACATTCTTCAAGGGTAAGCCCCTTTTGTGTATCGTTATCTGTATTTTTGAAAAAATCGAATAATCCCATAATTCTTGGGTTGTTTTTTGCTATCTAATCAGTAAATTCCAACAATTGTATTCCTGTTGTCCTTACATTACTAAAAACCTTTAGGTCAAATACACTTTTGATGTAATGAGCAGTTCTTGATTGACAACCCATTCGTATCATGTCAAACACCAAGGCACCATCAATGCTTTTAATTGGACATGACCTTTCCAAGTTTGGCATATACATATCGTCGCAGATGAAATATCCTTTCCAGGTTGCATAGTTTTGACCTTGTGCATGAAACCAGTTGCCAATACGCATGTCACGCTCTATTTTATGAAAACGAACTGGTGAAGGTCTCAATGTGGCCTTGGTACACTCAAATTTAATATCCTCTTTATGAAATATTGCAGAGCAGAACTTAATGCGTTCTATCACTATTTGTGGCATTTGACTTACACGAATCTTCCCCATTGTATGAATCGGGTTGTAGTAAAACTCATAAAAATCTTTCGTTGCCAACACCCAAAAGCAATCACTAACATATAGAGTGTACCCATCTTCCTCTTTTAACCTGTCTTCCCAATAGAAAGACACATTATGTGGCGATAAAAATTCTCTCATATTAACATTCCCTAATCCGTGTCGGGCGCAACTTCTAAGTTTGTTATTTGTCTGTTTAAGAGATATAGAATATAGAAGTAATCATTCACTCCTTAGCTAAAGTGGTATTTTAGACACATCATATATTTCTTTGTATAATTTCACCAGCATTCCTCTATCAGGTTTGAACATTTTAGCAGCTTTCTTCAAAGACCTCTTTTCAAAAGAAATGGCATTCTGTATTTGTAGGATAGCTTCTGGTAATTGAGTTTCATTACATACCTGAACAAACACTCCACCAGTTGCTGTAGCGATTTCTTTAATTTTATCAAGATTCTGATAATTTTCAATAAGCATATTTCTCAATTTAACGTCATCATATATATCATCTCCATTTGTATTAATACTATCCTTGAAAACGTAATAAACTGAATCCATCTTGCTTGCAAAAGCAACAACATCCACTCGAATACCATTTTCTAACAGAATATTGGTTAATGTATTAGCAGAGATTCGACTGCAATTGTCAGAACCATCTGTTAAGAGGATTATTGATTTTTTATCGATTTTACCAGTCTCTCTATCGGTAATTGCACTAAGAATCGCATCGTACACTGCAGAGCCATCATTATTAGAGTCTTTTATGCTATTCGCATACTCTTCTAAATCGTCTTTAAAAATCTTATATGGATGCTTTGCAAAGATTGTCAAATCGTAGTTCCTATTAATGTTTGGCAGAAATCGCTTCATAAAAGCATTTTCTAACTGATAGTAATTTGCTCGCAATGTATCTTCTGTTGCGAAGAGAGAAGAAGAACGGTCTAACACAATACCAACTGAAGACCGAGTATTTGCAACAGCCGTCGTATTGATATTCTTGTTATATAGTTCTTTAGGTGTAACTTTTAAATAAACAGGTTTAATAGTTAGAACGGAATCCCTCTCTATTCTACATGATTTACCATTGAAAAATGCCTCAAAAGGATCTATGTTAGGATCTTGTTCCGAATAAAACGCTTTAAAAGAAGCATTTTCAATTTTAATAATTCCAGCCTGTAATGGTATTAAGTAATGCTCAGCCAATAATACAGTTTTTACAGACATTCCCTTATAAATGGTTTCTTTAAAAGTCTTTTGTGTATCTGTCGGTATCTCATGCCTAATGGCATTGTCAACTTCTAAATCTTTTAGTGTATTAAACGACACTACATCTAAATTCGTAAATAAATGGATTTGGCATTTGACACTATCACCTAATGATATTTTATTTTTATCTACTACTGCCACTATTTCTAATATTTTGCTTTGGGCCGTATTAACAGTTGTGTCCTCCATGTCAATATCAACCATGCTGTCTTTTTGTTTCCTATATTTTGCATCATTGCTAACATAAAAAGACATATCGTCAGTGAAAGATTTCTCATTTCCTACGGAATCTGTAACAGTAAGGGATGGAACATTATACATTCCAGACTTGTTACATAAAAAAGTATAAGTGAAGATTATCGTCTTATGCGTTGTCAGCTTGCCATTATCCATTTTAAATGAATTATTGGTACTTGTATAAGGTCCTGCCAACAACTCCATAAAGCTATTTTTGATTTTTAACGGTTTAGGAGTTATCTCAAATTCTTTATCATCTTCTACTATATATTTAATTGTAAGTGGTTCTACAACACTTACCGTATCATTATAAGAAACAGAAAACTTTGTCTGTGCACACATACTAAGATGCGCACATACAGCAATAAATAAACTTATTAAAAATGATTTCATACAAATAGTTTTAAGAATCAGTACTCTCGAACAGGTCTAACAGACATTCCACGCCATCTTGGACATGAATCTATCATTTTGAAGTCTTTATCCATATATAAATATTCATTACAATTAGGTTTCTTACTTACATCACTAGACCAGTAAACTCCATAAGAGCCTTTATAAAAATCCTTGTTTCCATCTCTGAATGTATGCTAATACAGCATTTATTAAGCATCCTAAAACCAACAAATAGAAACCTACTTTCTCTGCTTTCAAAAGCCAAAAGAATCCGGCAATGGCAATACATACAGCACAATTGCTTCCAATTACATAAAGGTCAAAAGCATTGTCTCCTTTCATAAGATTAATCAAATTCATAATCAGTCCCAAGCCCGAGAATGCTAAATTCAGCCATAAAATAGCATTGAACCACGAGTTTAAACCATTTCCATTTTTTAGTTCCATAATATCTCCCTATATTCGTGTCGGGTGCAACCTTTTAGTTATTGTTGTTGTTACCGTTTATCTCTTACCCTCTCCCCCAAGTACCCGACGGCAAAATTCAAGGCCGTGATGATGTGTGGCACAATGTCCTTGGCCGACTCCTTTTCGGTAATTTTATGATCATAATCTAAAGACACTTTAATCTCATCTCTATCCGAAAACAGAGCCTTGATAAACTTCACATTTCTGTTGGCATCATTCACAGCCTCATTGAGCAACCCCTTGTCCTGCAAAGAAAGTCCTGCAACAAAAGGAATGCAGAAGCGAATCATGCTCTCGTCTTTGCCTACAACATAAAAATATACCTGTCCGTTGTACCTGAAATGCCAACCTAAAGACGGCATAAACTTTGCGTTACCACACATTCGGCGAATCTCGTACACTATTTCTTCCTGCTTCATATTCACAATAGTTTTTGCCATTTATGATAAGAGAGGAAGAAAAGTAACCATTTCCATCAGTCCAACATTACAAACGCAGCCCAATGGAATGGATCGGGATGCTTCTGTCTGATGATTTCTTTGGCTTCCTCAAATGCCTTGCGTTTGTTCCAGGCATTCTTCTTGTCGGCAAGGCGTTCATAAAATGTGGTCATAAACTCTGAGGTCGTTTTGTCGCTCACGTTCCATAACGACATGACAATTGTGCCCACGCCAGCTTTCTTGAAGGCCCGCTGCAAGCCATAGAGTCCTTCAGCCGTGGCCCTGCCTTGTCCTGTTTGACACGCTGACAATACTACCATATCCGTATTGCTCAAATCCAAACGCGCTATATCATTAGCTGAAAGTATCCCACCAAGAACACCTTTAGGTAAGGGTTTGCCTAACCATGCAGCATTACCACCAGACAGAACAAGTCCTGAAAGAGACATTGCATCTGTATAGCCTTTGAGATAATCTACATCCTCCGCTTTATTAGGAGTGTAATAAAATCCATGAGTGGCAAGATGCAATAATCTTGGGGACTTACCATTCATATCGAGGAATGATTCTTCCGTGCCATTCTTTCCCATATATGGAGTAACTTGCCATTTGTTATCTTTCAAGATGTTTTCTATCTTCAAAATCTCTTCCTTTGTACCTTGTAAATCATGGAATATGGAATCACCACGAGCTATTTCTCCACGTATGGCAAGCAAGTTAGACAAATCATATTTCTTTGACTCTTCTGCCATTGCGGTTGGCTCCACATCATATTGCAAACCTCCATACAGTACTGCAGTATCATCCTTACAACCAATAGCATTGGACTTCATCTTCACCAATTCGCGAGCCGAAGACAATCTGACAAAATGATAATGGCTACCTAAGAGTGAACCGTCTGGCAATGGTAAAGATGCCAATGAAACCTGGAACAGCAACTGTGATGGAACATAGTATATGGTAGCACCTTCTGATACATTCTCTTTCAATGGATCCCATAACAATTTCAGAACATCTTCTGAATAATCCTCACTATAGTACATATCCAGTCTCACGATGCCAAGAGAATCAATCTGCCTTTCAGCAAACAATGCTTTTAGCAGCGGATAGCCTTGCACCTTATTTATAATATAAGCTGCATACTTTCTTCCTTGAGTTTGTGAAATATAGTCGGTAAAGTCTATCAACACTTCGTTTTGTCCCAATGCATGTTTCACCGCATCATAATCCACATCCATAAAGTCTGTACCATCGCTATATCCTTTGCATCTGTTAGCCAACTGGTTTTCCAATCGGGTTACTTTTCTTGACACACCCAGTATACTGTCAGCATTCGCCTTATAGTCCTTTTTCAATACCTTCACTTGGTTCTTCATAAAAGCCAATACTGTATAGTCGTGCATGTCCTCAGGCGTACCCATCCTCTTGATTACTTCATACATGGAACGTTCCGATTCCAAGAGAAATGATTTCGACATAACAAGTGCATCATAGCTGCTTTTAGTGAAAGCGGTTTGCATCTGCTTTGCCTCCAAAGCGTAGGGAGTCATCATCGTAAACAATGCAGATAGAAAGCCCCACAGTCCTTCACGTTCCGTACTGCTCATATATGGAATACGTTGTTTCATCAATGCCTTCAATTGCTGTTCAGCTGCAGCATAATCATTGCAACCATTCGTTACATTCCCGGCAAAACCTTCGGCATTGGCAAGATATATTTGTGCATTGATATGTTCCAGACTTTTTTCACCATATAGTGCCTTGGTATATTCGGCATACTTCCGATAATACTGTTCAGATTCTGCGTAGTTCCCCAACTGATGCTCAACGCCTCCTATTAGGGCTAACAAGGATATTCTGTCGCCATCCGTTTGCGGATATTTTGTAGCAAGCAATTCATCTGCTTTCTTATAGTCATTCAAGGCTGACTGATAGTTTTTGAAAGCAAAATGGCATCTGCCTCTTGTTGTATATAAGTGATAGAGTTCTTTAGAATCTACTATTCGTGAAGCCGTTTTAAAAATCTTATCAAGGCTCCTATAGCAGTTCTCCTTGTCACTCATCAGTCGATAAATATCAGCCAAAGCCATGTAAGGCATATTATAGGTAGCATCACCCATTGGGGTATGTGCCTGAAATTCTTCTATTGCTTTCTTGGCATATAACAGAGCATCGTTATACCGTCCTATAGCTGCATACAGATTTCGCAAGTTGGAATAGCTCAGGTGTTTGTTGGCTGATACGGATTTTGTATCAGCACACTCTGCAATATCTTTTCCACGCAAGTACCATTGCTCCGCAATGCCGTATTGCCCCAAGTCTCTTGCCTCATTGCCTTTCTGATTATAATAAGTGAACTTAGTTTGTAAATCAGCCGTTACATCCACCAATGAATCTATACTCGTTGCATAAGTCTGTGCCTGTTGTACGTTACCTATTGTATTCCCCAAATTCCACAGCCCTTTCAGAATTTCCATCTGAACATTAGTTTTGCCAATCTGTTTTGCCAAGGCCAAAGCCTGTTTGTATGCATCCTCGGAACCTGCCACGTCATAAAGAGTTCCTTTTATTTCAGCGATATGCCGTAAGACAGAAATCTCATCATCTGTTTTCCTAAGTTCTATAAAACCTTTTAGAGCATTTTGGTAACATGCCAAAGCCTTGTCGTACTGTTGGGATAAATGATATTCAGCCGCCTCAAAATACCATGACAAGGGAATCTTAGGCTGAGCATATTCTCTTACCTTGCCGTCAGCATAAGGCATAATATCTTCCAATATGGCACGAGCCTTTACAAATTGCCGGTTGCCTCTGAGCATGAAACCAGAAGCATACATATATCCGTTCATCGTATACAGATGAGCGACATCTTTCTTCTCGTTCTCTGTAAGACGGCAAGACATCAGCTTCTTAGCCAACAGATATGCCTCTTCATATCGTTTCAATGTCTCATAACACATGCAAGCCATTGTCTGACTGCACACATATACTTGATGCTCAACTTCATTTCGTTGTTGTTCCGTGTTCTTGCCGACAATGAGGAAAGCATCCAGGGCTTCAGCGGTCTTCTTGGCATTGTTCAATGCAAAGGCTTCATTCATTTTAGCCGTGACTTCTGCCTCGGTCAATGTCTGCGCTTGCATCTGCAAACCACAACAGAATAGGACTAACGACAATAGCAATGCTTTATTCATGATGCAATGATATGGTATCTGTTGATATTGAGTCATTGTTAATACTATCTGTTGGTACGGTCATATCAAACACATCGTTTTCATCGCCACGCACATTGTCAGTAGGGGAGTTTTCTACAAACAGAGGATTGATGGCAAAGAAGCCTATCACCAATATAGCAGCAATGCTTGAAGTCCAAAGCCAAGTCTTTCTGTGATAGTGAGACTTCATTTCCTTTTGAAACTCTGTCATGGCTTTCAGCTTCTCTCCACGGCTCACAATCGTCTGTTTAACATTCTTTGTAAACTCATATTGCTCCTTTTTCTCAGCATCCTCTTCTATCTCCTTCAGAAACTGTGCCTTGTCTTCCTCCGACATGGTATCACTATGAAGCAAGTATTCGTCTATTCTGTCTTGAAAATTATTATTGTTCATATCCATCTGCCATTTTATGAGTTCAAATAGTTGTGATAAATGTTTCGTGCTGAAGTACGTAACGACTCCATGCACTTGTGCTTCTTCGTTTTGAGGGCGTTTTTGGAGTCTATCGTTGGTATTTCCAACAGGATTGTGTCCAAGTCCTTCTCCTCATAGTAGAACTTGCTCAATATCTCACAGCACCGCTCCGACATATGTGATATGACATCAGCAATGATGTCAAGCATCTTGTTGTCCTCCGAATCATACAGCATATTGATGTATTGCTGGGCATCAAATCCTTCTTTCTTTATCTTTCGTCCCATTTCTGTTTCTGGGTCAGCACAGGTAGGATTTTCTCTTACCCATTCCAAATACTTGATACGGGCAATCCCCATAAAATAGGTGAGGATGCTGCCACTCAATGGTTCGTTGTTCTTGCCCATCACTCTGCCATCACTCACATAAATCTTCCTGCGCTCGATATTCTCCCACATCGCAATGAATGTGTTTTGGAAAATTTCCGTGGCAGATTCCTCATCTGCGAAGAACACACCATGGTAGTTTGCCCAAAAGTACTTCGAGCAATAAGCATACAGTTCCGACTGTATTTTTCTATTCTTATCGTACATTCCAGCAACAAGCCGAGCTTCTTTCTCTTGTTGTGGTGTACGCATTTGTATTGACTTTGCCATTTTATCTACTCAGTATGTCTGTTATATTGTATTTATTGATGTCTTCACCTGTCATTTCAGGCTGTTGTGGTCTGCTACTGGTATTGCGGTTCACGAACTTTCTGATTCGCCTCATAAACTCTTCATTACTAACCTTCCCGCTCTTCTTTTGTTCAGTCCACAATGCGTATGTCAGTTTTCCGACAGCAGGTTTCTTCATCTCGGAATTCACTTGATTGCTTCTGCATGCACTGATAGTAATCCAACGTTCCGCTAAAGGCTTAGCTTTATCGTTAATGATTTTTTGCCTACTATTGTCACCCATAACAAGCGATCTTACCATTTCAAAAGCTTCATATAGCCCACGAGCATTCAAGCTATCTACCACCAAAGTGTCTTCCACACCTCTCACCACTTCGTCATCATCGCCACGAGTACCATCACCACTATGGCAAGCATCTATCACCACAAGCAGTTTGCCTCTTGCACCTATTTTATTGCGGATTACATTGAGGTAAACATTCAGTTCATCATCCGTCAGATGTTTCTCACCATGATATGTCTTACTAACCTTTCTGTAAGCATCATACGGAATCCAGCACTCATCCAGTCCGTCCTTCTCGTCGTTATGTACATCCGTCATCTGCTGTCCATGTCCAGAGTAGTGGACATACACCACATCTCCTTGTTTACACGATGCTGTCATCTTCTTGAATGCCCCAATGATACCAGTCTTTGTTGCCTGCCGATTCACCAATGTCGTTACCGACTTGAATCCTGCATTTTTCAACATTCCCTGCACAAGTGGCACATCCTTATCGCCATTGATTTTATTCCAAGCCTTGTCCTGCTGTTCTCCTAACCCTATAACCAAAGCTCTCTTTGTCTGTGCATGTAACGGCACAGGCAAAGAGAGCAATAGGAGAAGATATGTAATGATTCTTGTTCCCATTCTATATGAATAAGCATATTATACTAATTGGCAAAGTAATATATATTACTCGTACCACATTTCGTACAGTGTCCATCACCATAGCCATTAGCATGAACTCCACTTGTTGTTGGCATGACCTTTGAATGAGAGAACGAGTTAAGTCCATTATAATTTCATTTTTACATAATTGTCAAGATATATATATTCCACACTTGCATTTACTAAAATAGAATGGAACACATTATTATTCTTTTCTATTGTATTTATTGAACAATCCGGGATGTAAAGATTCTCTATCTTAGCACCTTTAAACTGCCTTCCATACTCACTTCTCAAACTTTTCCTGTAAATCTTCAATGTTCCGATCCTGCTGTTTCCAAACACATATCCGCCCAACAGCTCAACATTTTCAGGAATGCAAACCTTTGGCAAAACACATTTGTTGAAAACGCCTGATAATATTCCTACATCTAATTTCTGCCCTATTCCAACAAGCGACCAAGGCAAGCTTAATTTTTCTTTCACCTCGATATTGTTAAAAAGGCCATCTGCTATGTATCTTACATCTTTCTCGTCGGCAGGTATGATAAGATGTTTAAGAACCAACATTCCATTCTCTTTTGATACGATATTGTCAGGTGAAGGCTCAAAACATATCAATGTGCCAAATTTACATACAAACTTGCCGCTTTGTGTCCAGATATACATTTCCGATGTATATTTGCCGTCAGTTATAAGTTTGTTTTTGAAAGCCAACTTTTCTTTTATGGTAGGCAGACTATCCATATAATTCTGATCTTCTTGATTAAAGATATATTTACCTCCGTAAGAATAGCGTGGCCAATGCATGTTGTTCAATATCTCACGCACTTGCATAAGTGCAAATCCCAAAAGATTCTTTCCTTTCCAATTTTCAGGATTCTCTATCTGTGGATTATTGCGTGAACATCCTGTGCCCCAATAGCTGTCATAATCACTGTCTTTTACCAATATTAAGTCCTTTGTCGAAAGAAGTGCTTTCTTGCATTTTTCATTATCTATGAATTTATGGTAATTGCCACAAACGGCAACAACATAACCTATACTACGCCACTTTCTCTCATCATACCCACACACAGAATTTCCCAATTCCAATATTTCATATTTATCGGTAGTTGTCAATATTCTATTTCTCGTTGACAGGTCACCAAAGACACGAGCCTTTTCCGCCTGCATGTATTGTCCGACGCTATGATATACAGTACCTTCTATTCTGACCTTGCAGGGCCACCATATACTAAGCATTGCTTCCTGTTCGCTGCTACATTCGGGGCTGTTAAAATAAAAGAAGGCAGGAATGTTTGCTTTCAACATTGCATTGCTATCAAGTATATATTCTTCCGGTTTGTCGCAACATAAATCAGGTATTTCATAATGCGTTTGTACTTTCTTCATCGTAAGATAAGGAAAACCATATGGATAGGCATTTATATACCTTGCCATCCATTGAAGTTGTTCCAAGCTGTCATTGTCGCCATACTCACTGACAATACATCCTGTACACAGGTCATCAGCTATAGCAATAATGACATCCGCCAATTCCAAGTTATCCTTATAATACTGAGGGATAGATACCAATCCACAAGCGGCTCCCATTATGTTTCCACAGATCGCACCTGTAGAATCGCTATCACCATCATGATTGACAGCAGCAACTACAGCGTCCTCAAAGTTTCCCCAATGGCGCAAAGAACAATATATTGCTATGGCAAGAGCTTCGTCACCAGTCCAACCTTCCCCAATAATTCTAATGTTGTTATAGTCAGCCCCGTCCCCTTTTGCCAATTCCATTGCAGTACTGATTGTTCTGCCGAGTTCTATGGCATAACTATCACCATTAAAATCCGTCAACAATGCAGTACAGGCATTACGCACAATTTCCTCAAATGTTGTTTCTGTCAAGTCTTCACTGCAATCCACAATATCACGTATTATACATGCAAGTATTCCTGCAGGCAAATAGCCCAAAGGATGCTTATGTGTAATGGCAGCACAGTCGCACGCAATGTCTATTGTTTCCTTTCCACGAGCCACCCCACTTAACAAGCCAATAGGAGCTGCTCGCATTACACCTCCACAACCTTTACTGTTGTTACTTACCGCTTTTTGCTCTCTTAATGCCGTAAGAGCAGACAGACATGTGTTTCCTGGTGCACGACGAGAGTTGAGTGCTGAGATATTACGAATCCAGCACGTATGCCACTCGTCCTCCAAAGGAAGCTCCATTTGGGTCTGCAACCATTCATCATAAGCTATGGCTACATAGTTGAACAAATCAGACCCAATGCCACGCATACAGAATCTGGTAATACCATACAACAATCCATTTGCTGTAAACAAAGTCATTTGGGTATCATCAGAAATCTCTGCCACTCCGTTATTGTTCAATACAAATCGAGCAATTCCATTCTCTCCAAACATGGATTTAATGTTGGAATATGATGCGAACTCAACTGGATAGCCAAGAGCATCACCTATAGCCTCACCGATAAGTGAGCCACGTATCTTATCTTTTCTTGACAAATTCATCTCCAAAGGTTTATATGTCCAATTAATCGTAATACCCCATCCTTAGTTATGTATTTTCCTATGTAGTCCATATTTTTCGTGTCCACAATGTTTGTAGCTCTTGTTGTTTTGGCACTAAATATGCCTTGGTGTAACTAATGATATTGTATTCTGTAGTTTCGTCGTCCGCATCTTCCTCCAAGTCACAAGTGACAGAGAAACTGGTTTTAGAAAGGAGAGGCTCAAAGCCAACGCTATATCTTACCCTTGTTTCTCTGGCATTTAATTCCTTGCAGAGTTCACGAGCGACATCAGCATGCATGTCGTCTATTACAAGTGCGTCCACAAGCGAAATTGCAAAACCATCACTTCTACGGGAAAAGACTTTTACAATTCCTTGCGGCAAGCCAAGATAGACCTTTCCCGTACCATCCTCTCTGCAATCACAGGTATTACACCTAAGGTTTTCTTCTTCCGCCAATAAGATGGCAAGCAACACATACGAATGTCGGCTTCGGATATCTCGCTTGTAGGAGCGTTTCTGAACCTTACTGGAAATCCAGCCAAAACCAATAGCTTGAGCTAATCCTATGACTACAAGCCAAAACAGTGTGGTAAACATGATAACTAACGTGGGTTCTTATTATTGATAAATCTTATAAAGGACGCATAATCCCCCTTGAACAGATTAATATCTATTCTGCCAGCATTATAGCCCTCAAGAACACCCTTGTCGGTTTTCTGCCATAAGTGCCAGTCAAAATTAGCAGGACCTTTCTCCGAATACTTGGCAATCCAGAAGTCGTACTTCTTCAGACGATCATCATTCAGATATTCGTTACGGATATTCTCCCTTGTATATATTATCGGACGAACATGCATAGTGGATTCTATCTTCCTTAGCCATTGAAGAGTCTTCTCCACCAAAAATTCCTTGCCATATTCCTTTATCTCCGACACCACTTCAATGTCAAGAGCAGGAGGCATATCTCCCGGTGTCCAGTTGGCCGTTTCCACAAAGTTCCTTATCTGTTCATCTATCGGACTGCCCAAATGCAGAAAATGATACGCCCCTTTCAGTACGCCATGGCGTTCAGCCTCAATTGTACGAACGCTATAAGTTTCGTCTTTTATAGTGGCACCTTCTGTAGCTTTCAGATAAACAAAAAACACAGGTTGCATATACTTTTTGTCCTTAGGCTTATCATTATATACATTACCATCCTTATCACAATACAGAGCCAGGTTGTCCCAATCAACATCTTTTTGATAATGAGAAAAGTCAACGCCATAGACACTTCCGCCTACACGATAATTGACATCTGGTACAGCTTGAAACACACCTTTATCATACCTACCAAAGTCCATACTACCATCCACCTTGACCGATCTTCCCAATCCTTGCTTATTATTATTGTGCCAATTGCCTATGTACGTCTGTACAATATCGCACTCTGCCATCCCTTGCTTTCTCTTACCATCAATAAAGGCTTCAGAATACTCTATAATTCCGAAACCTTCATTGTTAAGTTTCTTGTCAAAGCGTCCCCGGTATACAGAAGACGACGTAGTACGTTGTCCATACGGCAACTCATCATTACGCCAATTGCCTTCATACACTGTACTGTCAGCAGTGGTCAACCGTCCATACCCCTGCCTCGTTTTGGTGCCTTTAATGACCGAACCGTCATAACGACTACCGTCCGCAAGCACCAACCCCGCAACTTCCACAAGCTGCTGCACTTCCTCATCAACTGCCTCCTTACTCAGCCTGTAGAACAACGGCGAAGGCACCAGCAAGCCAATAATAAACGAAACGATTGGAAGACTATACATAAGTATCTTCTTCCAATTAGAATTCGTTCGAATCAGACATCTTAACTTATCTATTAACATATACTAAACAAAAGCAAGCTATCATTGCACTCTCTTTTCGAAAACTTACCTAACGGTTTTGAAATGGTACACTTTTAAATTAGTATACATACAACTTACAATCAGTATTGTCCGTTATCTCTTTCAACATGTTATTATTATCGTCATCAGTATACTCTGATGTAAATTCGCTTACTGATTGCGGTTGCGTCTCTTGCCAACCATATTTCTTCATTATGGCAATAGGTTCATAGTCACCGGTGCCTGACAATCCGTATGTCATAGGAATTGTTAGACCAGAGGCAACCCATCCTATTAAGCAAACAATAGCTATATACAATTCACATAATAAAAAATTGAAAAAACTGAGATTATCTGTAAAAAACGTGCTATATAACGTAATACAGGTTAGAACAATGAAAAGGAATAAAGGTGCCACAATAGCAGACTTTGTTTTCTTAGCACAGTTCCTGCATTGTGGAATATCCACACTTGCCTCTATATACGAAATGCCGTTTCCCGATACAGACTTTATGCGATACATGGTTGAGTGTATTGTCTCTTTGGAATCGCATGTCTCACAACCGCAACTTGCACATATTGCAGTTTTAATGTTTTGAGGACTAATTCTCATATTTTGATATTTTAGTGTTTATTGATCTCCACATCTGTAGAAAACAAATAATTTTTAGACTCTCCAGAATGGTGTGACTTTATTGTTCTTGGTGGCTCTTCGTCATATCCTGAGATAGAACCTCCGATCTCGTATAAAGGAACATCGGGTATTTCTTTCTTTTTTGTCAAGTAGGCATTTGTGCCATACCCTATCGTCACCAAATAAAGTTTCTTGCCGGATTCGTTCTTGATATATGTATTTGTGAGCTGTTCGCACAAATTGTCTGTTATCAAAAGTTGGCTATAATAAGACTTTTGTCCTACTATATAAACAGTCGGGAGCATATACGTCAGCAATACAAATAGGACAGCTCCTTGTATAGCACCAGCAGCAGACCTACCTCTTATAAAGTCTACTATTGACGGTTTCTTTTGGGCTTGATGAACAATAATCCATAAGACTTGTGCCATAATACTCAGAATTATACAGAAAACGACACAATAAACAAAAAGGCTAAAATAATCTATATACATAATATTAACAATTTTGATTATACTTTTCCATTAGTAAGATATGATTATCATTCATGCTTCTAAGAAAAACATTCAAACAGGAAGAGACTATATATCATTATACGCATCTTCATTCATTTGATCTATAATTCTTCTACTATGATATATTAGATTAGCGAAATTATCCTCTTTTATATTATAGCCAATACTCAATATTATAACGCCATCATCAAAATAACATTGTTTACTATTTGGATCATCGCGACTCATTTTGCCTTCAATCTTATCATACTTTGTTCTTGCATTTTCAATGTTTTGATTGTATACATCAATAACCTCTTCCTTGTCGGACTGAAGACCAAAGCCAACAGAAGACAATGTATCTTTATAAAATTCGAACTGACAAGAATTCCACTGTTTTCCTACAAATGTTACATTTTCAATGTAATAACATTTATTCTCCTTATCATACAGACATTCATGTCCTAACTGCTTGAGATTATCCAATAACTGCTTCTTTGTTGTCACTCCAAGCTTACACCCATAGAACGTATCTCTAATTTGTGCATTAGCGCACAAAAATAAAGAAAAAGCTATCAAAAATAGCACTAATCGTTTCATTCTTTTTACCCTTTATTCGTGTCGGGCACAACTTCTATCATTATCAATACGATGCTACGCTGAGCTGTCGCTCAAGTTCAGCAATCCTCTGTTTCTGTTCACTTATCATACGGTCATACTGAGGACGGAGAGTCACGCTGGTACACATATCTCTGTCATATACCATACCCTCCAAAGTCTCATAAGCCTTCTTTAACTCATATTGAAGATCCGAAACACTCTTTCCTCCGCCACCTCCGTAAGATGACCCACCGCCACCCATCATAGCGTCAACTTGTCCCTTCATCTCCATTATCTGGTGAGCGGTTTCTGCTGTCACGATTCCATTTCCACCACATCCGGTACACGTTTGTTTGGGAGCCATAACATCACCTGGCATCAATTCAAACACACCAGTTCCTCCACACATCGGACACTGCACTTGTTGTGAACTCTCAGATTCGTCTACATAATCAGCAGATTCCTCTGTATAGCCCTGACTCGGCATATAACGACGACTTTGTGAAGAATCATTACAGGATACACAACCAATAATTCCCAACAATACAATAATATACTTCTTCATTGTCTCATACGCTATTCGTGTCGCGCACATCGTCTAAAGTTTTTATCATTAATGTGAAGGCAGGTGTAAAAGTAACCAGTTGAATTTGTAATATGCTTCCAAGCAAGCCACAATACTTTTTTACATAAAAGTAAGATAAAAAGTAATGTGTTATAATTATCTGTGATACCGAACACTTATTCTTTGTGCAAATTACAAATTATTGTCTGTTATAAAGAGTACTTGCAATTCGATATAAACTATCTTTTAGAGGCCAAAAGTAAATAGCTGCTTTACACTCACTATTTATAGGGTTTGCATTTAAAGCTAAATATTTATAATACTGATAACTTTCATTCATTAAATCAATCCAACAATTGTTATAACCTAATGGAGACAAACCATAAATTTTACATATATCATCAGTATCAGTAAATAAATGCTTCATATTATCAAGTATCTCACCTTCTATTGAATTAGATAAATCATTGTACATGATATTTTGTTTCCTTTCTTCTGAAATACCCAATACATTGCATTTTTCTATTTCATCACAATGGAACTTTGAAAATAGGATGACGTCATTATGAATAATGTCTACATATCTTACATTTTCATTTCTAAAAATTATATTTGCAATTTTATTCAATATACAATGATCAACAAATATGAAATATTTACTTAAACCGCTAAATAATATATGCTTTGGAACTTCTATTTCATACTTATCTATAAATTTCCTGGCAAAAGAAAATAAAGAACAAATAAAGAGTACTTCCAATTTTTCGTAGGATTCATTATAGAAAAGTTTTTGCAATTCCATATCTAACAATATCAGAATCTTGTCTGTTGAGTCTTTTGAACTGTCTAATACATGAAGTACACATTCACGATTCTTATTGTCTAATATATTAACATTATTATAGATTTGTCTGAGATAGGCATTTGGGGGTGCATTCCTCAGGAGATTTCCATCTCCCATTAAATCATTTAATCCATAATTGATTGTTATACTTTTAGCAACATTATTGTTATCACAATAGATAAAAGATGTATGATACTTATCAATATCAATATCTAAAAATGAGCTTGTACCAACTATAATTTTTTCCTTAATTGCATTTAAAAGATTAGCGTCCGAATCAACAAACGAAATTGATACATTGTTATTATTTATAAAAGAAACGGCTATATTCCAAATATTTTTGTACCTTACTTTCTCTTGTGTTGACATCCATGATGGAACAATTACATCAACATTAAAAGAATAGGATGCATAGCTGTGCAATGATTTTGTCATCATCAAGAATAATAGCTCTTCGCAATATCGTTGGACAACCATTGGTTTGCTATTGATATATGATAGGACATTATAATAGTTATATGTAAAAGGATAATCTTGTTCTTCAAATTTTATATTGCAACCTTCAAACAATTCTGGAATATTGATGTTATGATTCAAACAAGATATCGTGGCCGGTATTCTTACATTATTATCATATAATGTATTGGATAATACAAAACCAAATGGATTTGCTCCTCGTAAATAATAAGAATCATATAAGGATTCCATTATAGGATAGTCCTTATTCATTGAGAAATGAGCGAAATTTCCAGACAAATCATCAGACTCGAAAATATTCGTACAAGTATCCTCTATATTAACAGAGAATCTTGGTTTCGTATGTATATTATTACCAAACTCTTTGAAAACCGGTATTAAAAGACCTTCTATTCCGTCTTTTTCAACTACTATAATATCCCATATTTCATCAGTTCTATAAGAATATGAACCATCTTCAATACATATCATTTTATGTTGTACAATTTGGTTTTCTATAGAATTGAAGAAAGCGAACAATATATTTTTCTTATTTCGTGTAAAAAGATGGTGTGGAAGCTTTGGAGTATTATAAAAAGGAAGAACAGCAAGGTTGAAATCTAATGGAGAATCCATATCAATAATGTCTTCATCCATATACCAATGTTTTATTTCTATTTGCCCTCCTTTCACCGGAATAGTCAATCTAACAAGACATCCATTGTCCTGTGTTTCGATTCTAGTGAAATCGGACAAGTTTTCAATTGTAAAAAACTTTAAAAAAGTCCTTTTAAATGGAAACAGAAAACAATCTTCATTATTATTTCTAAGCATAGAAAAAGCACAAGAAGGAGAGTCTTTCCATTTTTGTAACCTTATTATATTGTTTTCAAAGAAATCTTCTTCTAATAAATATGGATATTCCAACATCGTACCAGGAAGAATTCTGTTTTCTATTGTATTAGAATTCCATATTGAGATTGGATTATTGTATTGTAACCGGATATTGGAGATATAATTGAAATTAATCATTCCATATTTAGGCAACAATAATGGTATGCGATTGTCTTTATCGTATATTTCCCTTGTTGGCACAATCATATAATCACTATCCGCAACTTGTACTTCAGAAACCATATACATCAAAGGAATGTCATTGACGCGTAATGTATTCCCATTTTCGTCCATTATATTTCTTAAGTTGCTGATAAACGAAACACTATTGGCGTATTCATTAAGAGCACATAGATTTGAGCAGAAAGTATCAATATAATGTGCCAATAAATATGGCATCAAAAAATTATGTCTCAGATACAATAAATATGCTATAAAATCTTTATTTCTTTCATTTAAAGGTTTCAACGTTTCGTAACTTAATAAATTATGAATTTTTTCTTCATAATTTGGAGAAGAATACACTAATGTCAATGGAGACGTACCGCCAATAATCTTGTCTTTAAAAGAAAAAACATATATTATATGGTTGTCATTCGTATCAAACAAAATATTGCCATCTGTAGATATCAAATGTTCAAGAGTCTGAAACGAGTCTTCATTTTTCAAATCAGACAAATCATCTGTATTTATAGACTCAATTTCCAACATCTTACCATATAGAAATATCAATTCCAGCACATCAAACATTGCTAATATGATTTTTTGATTGGGATTCTGACTCAATTCTATATTATTATGTTGGTCTATGCTATAAAATAGATTTTTTAAAGCATATTCTGTCTCGTAAAGTCTTGAGAAAAAAGAAGGAAACTTCATAGTTGTAACTTTATGAATTTATGATTTCATTAGCAACTCTCATACTTGCAGAATTTATGATTTTAAAAAACATTTCCTCTGCAGGATAGTTTGACGCCTGTGTGTCTGTATAAAATTCTCTAAATGATCTATACATCTCATCCTTATAAATCTTCAATAAATTACCTCGAAATAAAGACATAAGTCCATGTGGTATATATTTCTTTCCGATTATTAATTCATTCAAACTTGTTGCATTGAAATCAAATAAATGAATATTACTTTTAGACATTTCATTGCACCAAGTTTTATATTCATTTACAAATCTATCAAATGCTACATATGTATTATTTTTTAATTTATCATACAGCTTAAGTGAATTATATACTTCCCGATGCAAAAAATCTTGATTCATTTTCTGCCATATGTAACAAGACACTGCAAAATATGACAAATTCATTGCTATATCCCCAAGTCCACACCTATATAGTACATCAATAGAACAATCTTCAGAATTATCAAAATCAATCTCGTTTTCTCGTCCGTCATTATCCACAATACTCATAACAGTCAATGCTGCTCTGAAAGTAGCAGAATGTGCTGGATTAATTTGCTCTGCACCTCCTTCATGGTATGGATAGTATTGCGATTTTCGCGTTTTTATCTGAAATGTTTGATTAACACTGTTAGAATATATTCGATGGTAATAATCTATAAAGTTATTTGAACTATAATAAAATGGTTCATCATATTTATGTTTGTCCACTTCAAAATATGGCTCTACTAATACTACAGCCTTGTATAAATGCTGCAATAATTGCCTATTCTTAAACTCATTTAGTACTTCACATATTCCTGCTTTACCTGTAGCGCCAAAAGTAGACCCTATTATTATAATCATATCATTAGGGTTGGCTGACATTTCGATTTTTTCAAAAATAGAATTGCCAGACAAACTATAATCAAATGCTACGCGAGCTAATTGAGCATCCACCTTTGGAAAAAAACTATGTATGGTATCATAGCGTTCTTCATTATATCCAAACAAAGAATCTGTTAATTTCTTATACTTATACCTATCAAATATAAGTTCGTTATATTCAAGTATATCTATATATTTTTTACGATACAATAACGTAGAGCATTCCGCAATTTCCCAACCATTATTAATATCAACCAATTTGGAGTTAAATACCCCAGATTGGTTATTTATAAGCCCATGACATTCATTTTGAATCTGACTATATGATGATAGCAAAGATAATGTTTGGTTTTTATTTCCATTATTTTCATCCAGGTCAATTAATATGGGTATAATTTCCTTTTGAGGAAAAGCACCTGATGCCATTAACATCAATATTGATCGCATTACATTTGCGCCTGTTCCGCCTATTGCAAAAATAAAAGTTTTGCCCATTGCTGACTATTTCTTGTTAGTTTTCTTACATTTGAAAACACTTATTTGTTTGATGTAGAAAATATTATAACATTTGTTCTTCTTGTCATAAGCATAATTAAATCCAGTCAAGCAAAGCACTGATGATAATCAGTACTCCAATAATCTTGAGTATCGTAGCTACGATACCACGAATATTCAGCCATGCAGGAACTCTCTCTATAAGTAGCCATCCTATGAGAATACGGACAGCAGTATGAATTAATGCGTTAATCATTTTTGTTTATATTTTGTCGTGATAAATTCTTATATAATCTCAATGCCTATATGGTGGCGGAATTGTGGATATTGCTTGAATATGTTTCGCCCTTTACTATCCTCATCATGCTTATCATCATCGGTAAGTTGTCTTTGAATATAATCAATAAACTCTTCAGAGAACCCACCAATACAACGGGAATAGTTGTAAATAAAAGATTGAAAATAAGGGGAGCGTTCATTTAAATCCAAAATATGGTCTTGACATAGATAATGTCTGTTGTTTATACATATATCATATTCATTATTTGGTATTGTTGCAAATCCTGTGAGTGGTGAGGAAAATGCTATCAGTTCATTATTTCTTAAAGAAGATACCATATACATAATTCCGTCTTCGAATAATCTTTTTCCTGTTTGAGTATTTTTAATTGCCAACATATTATAATTCTCCGAAGATAAAACACATTCACTGATATTTAATACATCACATACTTTTGTTTTCTGGACTTCAAAGAATAATTCCCAGAGGTCTAAACAATTTGAACGTAGCATCTTTGCTTCTTTCAATCCCTCTGCTTTATGGCAAAAAGACAGATTAGTTTGTTCCCACCAAAATGAGGGAGAAGGTATTTCTAACAGTGAATTATCAAAAATATGCGGAGAAACAGTTTGTGAACGGTTGTATTTTTTTTGTGGGACCTTGCTAAATAAGATTTCCTTGTTGACTTCTTTTATCGCCTCAACAACCTCCTTCAACCATAACTTGCGTTTCTCTTCAACTGTAAGACCATTGATTTGTACTGATGTGGTGTTGATCTTTTTAATGAAATTATCTAAATATGGATTTGTATGACTAATGCGGAAATGGTCAATTGGTATAGAGTCTATAGTAGACTTATACATATTTATTATAGCAATAATATCTTTGCTAAGAACATCATCAATTGAATTGCACGTTATGTCATTATTTCTAATCCATTTTTTTATGTCACTATTATGTTCTTTGACCATATTGCTAAGTTGTAGCAATAAGTCCATTTTATACAAACTATTAGTTACTGAAGGAGAATTTAAATCTAAAGGTGTATAATATAAGTTATTCTTATTATTGTTGGTTTCTGGTATGCAGCCTTTATTTACCGATTTTTGATCAAGTATGGCAACTGCCGTTTGCATTATCGTCATGCCAGATTTGTATTGGTCTGTACGGTCACCAACAACAATACTGTCTGAAACATCAACAAAACAATCTATTAAAGTTTTGTTTAGCTCACGTTTTTCTTTATCTATTGTATATTGATATTCACAGATATGACGTAAGGTTATATTACATTTTGAAGAAATCAAATCCTTTATATAAGAGTATGTAGCTAACGACGACGGATTGTCTGTTGAAGAAACTATCGTTACTATGTCACCACTTCTTAGCCTATCGAAATCGAAACTAAGAATTTGCGAATGCAGCTTCCAAACAAGATATGCAGAAGGGTAATTCGCTCCAAATAAAGATTTGTTAATTTCCGCTTTGTCTTCTTTTGTATCTAAAACTATTGGTGTCATTATCTCAATTCTAAATAAATCGCTGTCAAATGAAGAAAGCTTTTTACGAGAATTATTATAATGCTCTATATAGTTATTAATTTCTGAAGATATTTCACCCAACATAACAAAACAAACACTCTTATATTCTTCAATAAATCCACCTGCAAGTACACCTATAATATTCCGTACTAACAAATCTGAATGATTTGAAGATTTCAAGAAAATATAATTGGTTGATGTTTTAGTCATTTATTTCGTAAAAATTAGAGAGCCAACAAACAAAATTATTACAAGAACAATACATACAATAAGTATCTTACATCGTTTTTCTGTCTTTGCCAATGTTTTTTTTAATCTCTCGTTATATTCAAGTGTCTGTTTATTTTTATATTGCAGTTCCTTATATTTCTGACTAATATCGTCGTATGATGTGTGCAACACTTCTGTCGGATTCACAAAAGCCTCTTCTTCAACAACATCAGAATGTACTTCTCTTTTGGCATAGAAATTTAATAGTTCTTCTAATGTCATAGAAGAAATGCCCTTCTCACGAAATAGTTTAAGGAATTTTTCTACTTCTATCTGTGAAATACTACCTTTTTTGTCAATTGCGTTTTTAATTTCATTAATTATCTGTTCCATCATTATCAACATTTTATTTTAGACAAAAGCTTTAATTCCATAGTCTCATTGTCCATACGTAGAGAGCCAGGAACAGATGTTTTTAGATGTTTTGTTTTTGCTGCACTTTCGCTCACGTCACAGAAATAACGTATTCTATCAATTACAGAATATTGTGTTTCAGAATTTGTTTCGAATTTACAATTGACACCTTCGTCAATAAAGTCTGCATAGAAATCCATCTTTGTTGAGTATTCATGAAGCAAGAGCCCCATTGAAGGACGTGTAAATGATAAATGCAACTTGCCCACCGTAGATTTGTTTGCAACATACTCCTCGTAAGTAAAATCGTTACGTGCATCAATTACTTCATGTACAATAGATGGGGTTTCAAGTGAGATATGACGCAATGGGTAAGTAAGATAAAGAAGATCCTTACCATGAGGTATACGTTCTCCATTTCTATAGACACGAAAAATAGCACTATGATCTACACTCCAAATATTACAGCCATATGGTTCAAGTATATCTTCTGGATGAAGAACTGTGCGGTTACTAGAAATGACAAAGAAGCGCTGTATTCCGGCATCGTTCTTGCCCATATACAGCAAACGCAAATGCGATTCTCCTAGGCGATTATCATATTCATAAAGTGAGATGATATTACCCTCTGCAATATTTTCAAGCATAAGTGACGGATAAGTAGTTCTGCGCGTCTTATTACACAACCCTACTGAAAGACGCACATCGTCAATAAATTTGTCTATATTGTTTTCCGTCATATTCTGCCAACTATCGTATTTTCGAATTTCTTCACGAAACAAAATACGATCGGTGGTACGCATTTGACGTAACAACAACTGGAAAGATCGGGTTTCCGAGGAATACCCAATCTTTCCAACAATGTGCTTTATAATGTATTTTCTTATTCGGTCGTTAATATTCTCTTCCATATGGAATAACTATTTTCCACCATAAGTCTTAACATCTTTAAGTTGGTCAAGCGCATTGCGTACTATCATGATGTCTGTACCAAAATTCAAATTTCCAGTGGCATTTGAACCATCTGAATTACCTGCCACACTTTGGGCTATTCCTACTACTTCACCATTAAAATTACAGATAGGACCGCCACTGTTGCCTTGAGTCATAGAAGCATCTATCTGAATTTTACCAGCGTCCTCATGAATATTTGTCACCTGTCCTGTTGTATATGTAGCCAATAAACCTCTTGGATTGCCTACTACTCCTACGTCAACTCCTCTTTCTGGACGTTGGCGAGCCAACTTCAAGTATGGACTCTTTTCACCAGGGTCAAGCGATACGACGAAGATGCACCAGTCGTATTTGCTACTGTACTGTACCACACGCAAAATGTTACGGTCGCGGTCGGCAGTGATGTTTCCTTTTTCATCACAAAGGAACACCCTGCCCGTTGAAGCACCAGCTAACACATGATAATTGGTCAAAGCAAGACCATTTTCATTGATAAAGAATCCGGTTCCGATTGATGTCCCCCGTTCACTCTCTGTCTGTATTAGGAATGTAGACGGAGCCATATACTTGAACAGGGTCTGCTTCGTGAAAGGTCCGTTAGGAGCAGGGTGACCAGGGTCTATTACTAATGTGTCCTTATCCTTATAATTCACATAGCTCCTGTAAGCCGCAATACTGTCTTGACAATATCCATCATTAAGCATTGCGAGTTGTTTACGCAACAGATATCCATTAAGTTTTTTATACTCCACGTTTTCTGTCACTGTGACATAAGAACGCACAAGATCTGTGCTTGCATGCGTAAAGTAAGGTTTCGTATCGTGACTGTCGGCTATAAGATGTACGTTTTTGCCTATCACATTGGCATTAAGGAACTCGATAGTTCTGTTGTTGGCCGTAATGCCAAGCAACTGTACCTTCAAGCCATTCTTTAGAATGAGTGTTCCGTTCTGGTCAACGCTCTGCACCACTCCGTCGTAAGGCAGATGGTGCTTGTTTGGGAACATTGTCTTGTAAGAATACCATGCAATTCCTGCCAGTATCACGACAATGGCGGCAATGATAAGCGGTTTCTTGTTGCCGTCGTCTCTTCTTCTTCTGCCTGAAGCAGAAGGAGTATTACTTCTTCTTGCCATAAAATCTATGATTTTTTAATATATTTTTATTTGAATCTTTTGCTTTAATATCCAGTAATTCCCCGACAATTCTAATTCCCCTTCATGTACCGTTACTATTTTTTGAGGAATTCCCTCGGGACGAGACAATACGTCCACGCAGTCTGTTTGATAATAAAGCGACGAAATGAATCCCTTCATAGCCTCTATGTCAGGATTAAGTTGCAGTACTGCCTTAGTTGCGCTCTTCACCAAAAGGCAGTAGAAGTAGCCATGTGATTGCTCGGAAAGGTCGTCCAAGGCGAAGCGTATGGGCTCCACTCCCGAAGGAGACGACACATAAAGCCTCTTGCCTGGCTGCAACAACTGGGCGCGCTGTTTTTGCCGCTCGTCCACGACCGTATTCTTATGCACAGCATTGGCAGTCCGAGAGGTCCGTTTCGTGCCGGAGGATGTGACGGGCGCGCCTTTCTCCGTTGCCAAAGCAGACTGACGCGCCATCTCACTCTCCATCTTGCGAATTCTTTTTTCTTGTTCACCGACAGTCCGCGCAAGCGTCTCAACATAGGATTCGAGTCCGCGGTTGGCCTCTTCAAGCTTTTCAACACGCTTTGAGAGAGCCGTCACATCGGAGTCAGCCGTCGGAGCAGGGCGTCGTGATGTCTCGCGCCGCTGCCTGACACGCTGGTCGGTCGCGTTGTCAATAGCCTTGCGCAGATCATCAACCAACTTGTAAAGTTTTCCGTTGGCGGCAAGCACCACGCAAACAATGACAAAGACAACCAATAGCAAAAATAAAATGGTCATATATCCTACTTTTGATTTTTTCTTTGCTACCTCAGTTCAACCACGGCTTTCTTCACGATAGTCCAACCGTTTCCAGTCTTGCGCACACGTCCCGGCTTCACGGTGGCGATAGTCTTAGCGCTTGCCGACTTCGACTTTACCTCCACTGCACTTGCCACGGAGTAGGCAAAGTTAGAGATGAGATAGAGTTGTGCGTTGGGCGCGTCGTTCACCTTGAATGTACCCTCATTGCCTAACACGGTGAGAACAAACACCGTGTACTCATCGCATGCCGGCTGCAAGTCGTCACTCGGGAACACCATTCCGTTGAGAATGTTAGCATAAAGTTCAATGCTGCGTGGCCTCTTGCTGACTGGCACATCGTTTTGAACTTGCGGCTGCATGTTGTTGCTTGCAGCCTGTTGCGAGCGCAGTTTCTCCAACTCATTTCCAAGTCTTGTGTTCTGCTGCCTCAACGCTTCAACGTCAGCTTCAAGGCGTGCCACGCTTCCACGCAAAGTAGCAATAAACTTTTTGTCAGCATTGTTTTCTTCCGTAGTAGGCTCAGCTGAACGTTTGTTGTTGACTAGCTTTTTGCGTAATGCAAAATAAATGATGACAATTAGAGCCACAGCCACTATCAGCCACATCTTCATGTTTCCCGCCTCTCTGCTTTTCTCGTCTTTGTCGGCATTGGCATTTAGAGTAGTGGTGGCGACATCAATTGTAGCAGTTGTTGTATCGACGGTTGCGGTATCAGCATCTTGATGTAACGGATCTACCTCCTGTTGTTGCTGCTGTCCACCAGAAGCACGGTCCCTATAGCCTTGTCTGTCGGCATTAGCCTCCTCAGTCATCAACTGAGCGTCATTAGTGTTTACGTTAGGTTTGCCAGGTGCCTTCTGTTTATTCTTAGCATCAGCTTGAGTCTTCTTTGCAACATTAGGTTGCCCAGCCTTCTTGTCCACTTGAGCTTTGGCATTGCCTTGCTCTTGCTCCATCATGCCGCTGCCATTAAAAGCAGCGACATGATTGATAGAGAGAAATAATGCGAAAGCTATTGTTGAAAATAAATGCTTCATAACCGTTATTATTTAGATGCCTCATACAAGCCATTTTTCAATGGCCAGAAGAACATTGTCTCACTAACATAGTCGGCAGCAGGGTTCTTAGACATGAGGTCGAAGCTCTGTGAAGCCTCCTGTTCTAGTTTTTCTATAAGGCTGTCCTTAAATATAATGCCAAACTCCTCCTTGAAAAATCTAACCACCCTCTTGTTACGCACAAACGCGTCAAGGAATGCCCCATACGACCTAATAACATCATCCTTGAATTTAGGAACATCCGCATACTCAAGTTCATCGTCAATCTTCTTGTCAATGCCAAATACACAAAGTGGTTCCTCCTCATACTCACGAATCTCTTGAAGGGAATCGTGGTTGACAAGCATGGCACCTTGAGCTGTAACCTCCTTGGCATTTGCCTGGAACTTCACTTTAAAATTCCTTGGCATATTGCTTTTTCCCCCACCCGAAAGTGACTCCATGAATGTTGACAGAAGCATCTTGACGATGTCCTTCACATCTCTCTCGTTGTCGCTTATAATGTGTATGTACTTTGCTCCCATACCAGAGAAGGTTATGGTTGATGGAATGGTGATGTGGCGTTCGGTGAGAACCTGTGCCACATGATAAAGGATGGCACCGAGATGCACGCATAGAACTGGCATGAGCTTATCCTTGCTCTTGCGGATGTAACCAGTATACTTAAACTCATCTTCATAGCGGAAGATGTAGCTCATCAAGTCGGACGATTTCTTCACCAGACTCTTATACTGCTCATATCCCTTGCAGCGGTCGTTAGACACAAGAAGCGAATGGTTGGCAAGTTTATCCTCAAAATCCTTGACAAACCCGTTGTCCTTCTTTTTGTTGTCAACGAGATGCTTGCCATCGCCCCAGATGTCGTCGCCGGCAAACTTGGATGACGTGTAATAGAAGGTCTTGTTCTCAACGTCAGCAAAGAGCATATCCGTAGTACCGCCACCTATATCAATGTTGAGTGCGTTATCCGTGAAGTTGCCATCGTTGGAAATCATTGAGAAGTAAGGTGCAATCGACTCTGTCACACGCTCCACCTCCACGTTTCCTTCGCCCATAATCTTATCGAAAGCCTCCTCCCAATAATCGGCAATCTCATTACGCACAGTACGCTTCATTGTATATGGGAACGTTATGAAAACCTTGAAGCTTGTACGCGGAGTAGAAAGCAACATCAGCTTGTTCTTTATCATCCACGCGTTTTGGTAGCAGAAAGCTTTCACACGGTTTTGCTTTACGGTCAACGGCTCGTCCGTGTTGCCTTCCTCTATGTCCCACTTGATGTTGGTGTTATACTTCTCCTTAGGCAAGTCGACAAACTCATTGAGGAAGTTGAAGCCGATGTTGATGTCGGCAAACAACTGTGGGCTGGCAATCTTGTCAAAGCCATTCTGTGAATCGTTCACTTCACATGTCACCGTACGGAACGGGTATGCCACATTGCTCTGCTTGCCGAGAAGCAACGGAACAAACTCACGGTCAAGTGATGTGATGTACGGACTCATCATGTACATTGAGTTGCGGTAGTCATCGCCATAGTTACCCTTGTCCAAGTTTATCTTGTTGAGCATGAGCACCTGCATGTCATTGCGTGTTATCTCCAGACTCTCGGGGGCTCCACCGCCGTCCGTCGAGAAGCAGATGTAAGTATTTGTAGTACCGAAGTCGATGCCAACAACCGTGTCACCACCACCGTCAGCAGGAGTGATTTCCTTGAAGTTAGGCAATAATAGAGCCTTTGCGCCGTTTACCTCCACCTCACAGACGTCAAAAGCCTGCTTCAACTCGTCGTAGCGTCCGCCGTTTGTTAAGCGGCTCTTGCTTACGACATCAGCCACAACCTCAACCTTGCCGTCTTTTAAGGCATAGTAGCGTGTCGTCACTTGCTTCTTGGCGTCGAGCACAAGAACCGAGTAGATGTTTGGTACCGCGTTGCCCAGGATGCGATAAGACGGGAAAACACCTACGGAGAATACATTAGGATAATTCTTCAATTCTACGATATCATCCTTATAATAGGTATGCACAAGCTCTATATACGGACGGTCCTTAAACTGCACTGGTATGGTGAGGTGTACCTTCACCGTCTCCTTGTCCGATTCCTCAAGTTTGATGGAAAGTCCATGTACACTGTCGTCTACGAAGTCGGAAGGCTTGAAATATTCGAATATCTCCTTTCGCAACGGCAACAGATAGTCGCCATCGCCAGCCGTTTGGATGCCGAAGGTCATGAAATTGTGGGGATCTACCTTATAGCCAACCTTTATTATCTTTTCCTGAAGGAAGTCGGTATCGGTGAGATAAGGATATTTTATGTTCTGTCCGCCGGGGAGTATGCGGCTATCAAGCGGCTCATCTGGGTTGCGCACAATATCTACGCCGTTCGGCAAAGGCATACCAGCGACATAAGTAGCACCGGTTATGCCACCCTCGAAGAGGACAAGAGGACGGCTGACATTTCCGTTGTTCACGGTTGCAGCAATCTTGTAATCGTCAGAGATATTAGTGCCATCTTCAGTGCCACCACCAATGATTTTATTACCTCCTGGAGGCACCCCTTTGCTCTTTGTCGCAAGGAACAGCGTTTGTGCACCGCCCATACCTAAGATATCGATCTCTGTCATATTTGCCTTAACACAAGCATAGTCGTTGCGGAACATCGCCACATCATACGGGGCTTCCCCTGTTATGTCTGCAAAGTATCTCCTCATCTCTTCGTCATACATATCTTGGTTGCGATATATATACTTGAAGAACGATGTAGCACTCATACCATGTACATCGCGGAAAGCCACATAGTATCGTGTGAGCATCGTGCGAAATCCGAGGTCGCGCTTGTACAGCGGCGTTGCCACAGCATTTGGCTGAGAATAGTCAGGAAACAGTTGGTTACCAGCAAGTCCGCAAGCGTTGGTGATGTTCTTTACGCGCTGCCAATTGGGTGAAGTGTAGACGAGCGTGAACGGTGAAGTGCCGCCAATGAGCACACCATTATAATAAAAAAGGTATATGTCCTTCACGCCGAGATTGAGCGCAAAGTTTTCAAGACTCTTGCCGAGTATCTTGTGACCCTTGCTTGGACTGTTCTTCAAGGCTGTTATGTTGCCGTTAACGTTCCATGTCTTCAGATTTATTGCGTCTCCATAAAGATAGATGAACTCGAGGAAGTCAAGACATTCTGATACGAGCTTGCCATATGCCGAATTATCGTCAGCCCCGTCTGCCGAGCCGTTTACCATCTCAAAGGCTGTCTTGAAGAGAAAAATGCGTGCGAACGGTGTAGGTATGGAAGTGCCCATCTTAGAGAGCGCAATGCCAGACCCTACAGTGTCGGTGATATGTGGCACACGGTTGGTATCGTACGCTATGGTCTTCTCCCAACCGCTCAAATCAAGGTTGCTCTCGGCTGGATAAAGAGACTTATTTATATTGTTGAATATCTTAGCCATAATTACTTATTCTTTTTGATTTCACTAAACAGTTCATACATCTTGCCAGATGCCTCATAGTAGGTTTTAAGCAGTATCTGCTCATCGTTGTCCCATGTGTTGGATATCTTCTTAAACACCTCATTACAGTAAGCGGAGAAGTCCTTATAGACGGCACCCTTTCTGAACATACTGCCCTTAGGAGCATTGTAGTCCACAACATACTCATAGAGATCATTGGCGACAATCGCTTGCGAGTCGTCCTTGCGCGGCTTGTGGTAGAACGGCTTGAATCCGTCCTTTTGGCATGCCATCTCGTCGAGCCAGCTATTGAAGTCGTCGATGAACTCCTCCAAATTCTTATACATTCCGTGTCCTACCTTTGTTCTAAGACCAAGTGTCCCATAGTATGATACGTCTTCTGGTATTTTGTTATTTGCCACATAGTCCTTGTAGTACTTGAAAGTGAGTCCCATTGTAAAAAGGAATTGCAGATAGTCCTCATAGTCTTCAGCGTCAAAATTGTTAAAATTGAACTTCTCGCCGGCATTTGTATTTTTAGGAAGACCATACTCGCGATACTTGGATTCCTCAAGCGTGGCTCTGTCCTTGCAGATAAAGTCGAGTACACTCAGTGCAGAGAGGAACTCTACTATATGGGCATCGTTCTTCTGCGTGTCCCGACCTTCTGAATAAGGCAGGTTCGTCGTCTCATCGTCGCCGATGAAGTAGGCGGTCGTCAGCTTGTCATAAATGCTATTGCCGTTCTGGTCTGGCTGTGCGTAGTATGACAATGCTGCCTTCTGCTTCGAATTGAATATGTTAGAGTTGATAGCACCTCCCTGCGGAGTGTTGACCTTGAAGTAGGGCATCACGATGCATCCTCCCACCATCGCATTGTCGAATCCGGCAATGCCAGAGTAGTGTATGGCATCGACGATACGCGGGAATCCCGACGAGCCAGTGCCGCCGAAGATGGAACTGATAATAAACACACGATCGCGTGTTGCATCGAATGTGTTGCAAAAGCGCTTAAATTCGGCATCCTCCTTAAGGTTTTCAAATACAATGCTACCAATGTTAGGGTTGCCTTTGAAACCCATGGAAAGCTCAAGGTTAAGCTCCGTGAATGGATGTGAGCCTTCAGGAAAATCCTGCGGTTCGTCATTGTAGAGCGAGGCGAGCAAATCCTTTGTAAGGTATGTGTTGCCCATCATATTGGTGTAGTCGATGTAGTCTGCAAATGTTCCCGCCTGTGTCTGGTCATCAAGGCCGAAGGTGAACTCATAACTCGGCCTAACTCCCACGTTCGCCCTTCCGTCGAGCGTGGCGACATCAGACAGATGACGTATCACAGGATGGAAGAAGTTACGGTCGTCTGCGTTGAGTTCCACTCCCTCATACGCCTTATTGCGTATGGCTGTATAAGTATCAAGGAGATCGATAGTTCGCTTCTTATCGCCGTTATCCTTATCATAGTCGATGATGAGCGGAATGATGTTGGTCCCGTCAGGAATCTTCTCAATACCCGATGCGAGGCAGAACGTGAGACTTCTTAGCACTCTTGCACCAGTTCCGCCTATTGCAAAAATAAATACGTTCATAATCGTTATTTTATTATGTCTATTTAGGTTATTAGAAAGGAATATGTGTAGCGTGTGTTGTTAATTTCTTAACACATAGTGAGATAACAAAGAAAAGAACAATAGAAACAACAACGTTGCTTATGTTCAAGTCGTATGTAACATCACAGCCATTAGAAAGAGTGTCTATAATCTGTGTAGTTGTGTTAGACAGACTATCTTGTCCAGCTGTGTCATTTACTGGTATTTGGGTACTGAGTTCACTTCTATGTTCTTCAATACTTTTAAAAATGCCTGTCATTGCATCACTATTGCCAATTACCGACATCTGGGTAATTATAAAGGTTAATACGGCATCGGCAAAGAGAGTTGCCAACCAAACACCAAGATTGGCAAGGCGATTTACTGCCATGCCTATCCAACCGTAAAACACTATAGCTGCCATGATTGCAATAGCAAGAGCGATGAGGAAGGCATGAGTAAAACCTCCATCTGAACAGAAATAATGTTCAAGATAACCATTTGGGTCATTGTTGAGCCATGTCTCACATTGTGAAACTAAAAAATAGATTTGTTCCATTTCGTTTTATATTTAAATTGATTTTATTTACGTTTAAGTAACAATTCTCTATCGTAGATATTGAAGTCAGATGATGATAGAACTCCGTTCATTATACCATTTATGAAATAGTTGAAGAAGAAAGTTGATTCGTCGGCAAGTCCCTGTATAAAACGCAAATCGTTGTCATTACTTACAATCGTACTTGTTATCCATGCTGGTGTAAAGTAAGGAATAGTGATGTGAACCTTACTGCCATCACTTGTGCCTTTGAGACGATTTTTATCAACCTTCACTATAAGAGCATTACGCAAACTGTCTGCAATAGCTTCAGTTTTATATTCTGTACCGTCAATCTTTACTTGAACATTCTTTGCAAGGTCTATTCCAGAGTATTTATAATTCTTGAATGCATCAAAACTTATTTGGAAATTTATATCCTTGTCACTCTTTATTTTGCTACGGTCGTAAACAACCGTATTGTTCTTATCTATAGAGAGCACAACATTTCCATCCGTTCCTGCATTTATACTAAGATATTGATTTATCGGTTTGGACTCTATGAAATGTATTTCGTTTTGAGGACGCAGCTTAAAGATGCTTTGCTTCTGTCGCTTGATTAAATTCTCCTTGAAATCTGCCACGACTTTGGGCTTACCTATAGCAATAATATAGAAAGAGCGCAAAGCATCAATTGGCTTGTGGGAATTATCATAACAATAATATACACCTTTAAAGTCGCTTACTAAACGATAAACCGAAACACCTAATTCTTTCCCCTTGAAAACATCAGAAATGCTATTTGTAAGATCCTGACGATGATTAATGTTATAATTCGAATCTTTCCTTATCTCTGAATCTGGACCACACATTATACCATCAGTAACAAAGAAGGCTATCTTAGTCTTCTTCATCTTATTTGCCTTTTCAATATCACTGACAATATACTCCAAATCATTGTTCAAGAGTGATTGACCCACATAATTAATGTCATTATTAGCAAGCTTGCTAATCAGTTCTGACCCTTTCTTTATTACCATTGCAGAATTGCTCATTAGGCGAGCTTCTGTATTAGGATATATACTAATAAGATCAGCAAGAGCATCAAGATATTGGATATCTTTCACATAACCTTGCATACTGGCAGAGTTGTCGAGGTATATTGTTGCAAGTTGTGGTTCGGTTCCTTTAGTGAAATATACTTCTTGAGGTGGTGGCGGTGGTGGTGGTGGTGGAAATATTATATCCCATATAACTTTAACACAAATTGCCAAAATACCAACAATTAATATAATAAATGAAATGTATTTGCCTATCACATTTTTTTGCGTATCCTTTCTTGAAGAACTACGTCTATTGTTACTACGATTATTTCTCATAATAGTTTAGGGTTATTTTATTGTTGTACTGTTACTTCTGTCTTCGGATTCTTGGTGCCGTAAGCTACACCCATCTTCTTTATTTCAACGATAGTATCCTTGACTATACCGAGATCCACGAATTCAGTGTTTACAACATTGTCATACTTTGTTATCGGTGTGAATGGGCGGGCATACACAAGCTTATAACCGAGTTTAGCAACAAGTTTCTGCAAATGTTCCGACTTGGCGACAAGTTCCTTCTCGATGCCCTTGTCAATGTCTGCCAACATCTTACCAATCATATAGGCATACTCGTCAGCCATGATGACAGCGCAACCGCTGTACTGTTCGAATACATCACGATAGAGTTTAGCCTGGAGCTGTCCTGTCCACAAGCTTTCTTTCTTCTGGCTCTCAAGCAGACGGTCAATCCATCCATTCCTCGGAACAAGTCCTGTCGCTGCAAGCATGCGCAGTTCAGCCTCGTACACTTCATGCAGGTTCTTTATCTGTGCCACTGACGAGAGGAACTTGCGGTTGACGCGTGTCATATAATAACAGAACGTGTCGCAGTCTCTGCCGTTCTCCACATACGCATTGTACAACCTTGAAGCAAGCTGTTCCACGGCATTCACCGTGTCGAACATTTCCACAGCAATGGCTGCATATTCGCTGCACGAGCGGTAGAACACGAGTCGCGTGTTGTATTCCTTCGACTCCTCATCCTTGCGTGCTATAGTGGCGTTGAGATTGTTTATCGTTTCATGAGCTTTCTCTTTTTCTTCCTTCTCGCGCTTGCAGTCGACCTCTAACTTGGCGGCTTTCTTCACAGCCTCTTCGTGCTGCTTCTTCATTATCGCCGTATCCACCTCCCACTTCTTATCATTTTCGGCAACAGCCGTCTGCACTTTCTCGGCATTCCTGTCATTGAGCTGTTTTATCTCCTCCTCATGGTCGCGCTTCAAATTCGCCATCTGATCGTTGGCGGCCTTGTTAACATCCGTTTTTATTTTATCTACATTTGCCAATTCGTCCTTAACAGTTATGACAAATGCCTTGAGCGACTCATGCACACCACATAGCTCGCCAACATTCACCTCCACTTTCTTTGGTATATCCTCAACACCCTCGCCATCCTGCTGCGGCAAGAGAGCGGACAGACGTGCGACAAGTTCCTTCGCATCGTTTAATAAATTTTCGCTCTGCAGCGCTGTTGACTCCGATAATAGTGAGCCTGGCTCAACAAAAGGAGCAATAAACTTAACCCAATAAATATTTTTGCGCGGTTGCACTTTTTTCCACGCATCGCAATTACTTCTTGGCTTTTTCGTAGAAAACGTCACTGGCAAATCCAATGACAACTGCACATCCACATTACGTTTCAATTTATCATTGATGTATTTTCTTATATTTTCATTTCCACCATAATACCTTACTATTTCGTCAATATAATTGTTCAAAAAAGCATTATTTGTCGGAAATTTGACTGTCTGTATAAGACAAATAAGCTGCTTCTGCTTACCAATTCTTTGTTCATAGCCCTTAAACTGACTGGGGGGATTCTTATTGACACTAAGCTTAAAGTCTTTAGCGTCAACAACATCGGATTTCTTTTTAAATCGAATAATACCAATAGTCACACCAGTCCCAATCAGCAATGCTAAAACAGCAGCTAAAGCAACCCACCAACCAGTCATACCGCTATCTGTAACCTCTCCAAATTTTACGGTGACAACCGTTGGCAGCTTTTTCGCACAAGTCACAACAACATTAACGCTGTCAGCATTAGTCGGTTTACTTACAATCATGCATCCGCCCTTGCCAAGCGTCTGGCTGAACGAGTCGTTCATATACACATCAATATCACTTGACGTGTTGTTGAGCAACAGATTCTTGCCGTCGATCAAAGGCACAACAGCAACAAGCATGTTTTTTTTAGGATTCTCCGTCTTATAGTTTTTCAGCTCCGTCATGCTCCCGAAAGAACTGATGGCGAGTTTGCCTGCTTTGGGCATTATCTTGAAAATCTGCGACATCTTCTCTTTAGGCTTCAACGCAGGCTTGAAGTCGAACCACTGACCATTACCTATGCGAAGCTTGATGGTCTTCAAGGTGTCGCCCACACATCCATCTACATAAATCACACCATTCTTGCGGAGCTGTATCTTGTGCTTCGTTGCAGAATCGGTAACCTCAGTGTCAACACCCAGATAAAGGTATGTTACTGGATTATTGTTTCCTGCCTTGGTTATGGAGGCAATGGAAACGAGTAGAAGAAACAATAACTTTCTCATACGATATTTCTTTTATATTTTTGTTTAAAGTTAGAACCTACGCTTTTTGTTCTTGTCCAGATTGTCATACCATTGCCCCGACTGTAGCGGAGCTATACGCTCTGCGGTCTGCTTCCTTTCAGTCGGCTGATTTGAACGCGATACGCCTGACGTTGCAGGCTGGTCTACCGATTCCTCGTCTGTAGTGGCGAACACATACGCCCAATCGTTCTCTTCCGTGATGTCACGCGTCTGAATATCGAGATCAGAGCGGCGTTCGGTCATACCCGTGTCGAACGTTACACTGCATGTGGCGAAATTGTTTCTGCCCACATCGATGCCGATACTCTGTGTGAGCTGCGTGACGGGAATGCCGGTAAGGAAGTTTACCTTGTAGCGGTTCTTCTCCGACAGAAGTTCCTTTCCTGTACCACTGCCCATAATCTGGTAGAACGATACGGTCTGTCCGTCACCATCGAAGAGACTTTCTATATCTATGCTACCGTGCACCATGTTATCATCACCGAACACGCTGTTCTGGTTGAGCAGAATCTTAAGGTTGGAGTCGGTTCCGGTAGTCTGCTTGAATCCGTATGCGCTCGTAAGTCGCGAGTTATCAAGCGTCACAAGTCCGTTGTATATGCCATACCAACATGCGCCATAAGCCACGGATGTCTTTATTTCCTCGTCACTGAAAATGTTGAGGACATTCAGATGCTTAGAGTGGGAGCGTACCTTTGTATTCACTATATCTTTAATTTTAGGGAACATAGTGCTTCGTCCTGCAAAAATAAGTTTGTCTATATTTATGGATTTTACCTCTGGATAGTTCAGTATTTCTCCAACAGCATCCTCTATTTTGCTATACACATAATTTTGCAGTTCTGAAGAATGTAATATTTTATCAAGCATATTTTCAATGAATGTATTACCATTATTCTCAATCTCTCTCTCTTCTATTTTCCCGAAATCACCGAGTATTTTACTCGTTTCTGTTATGTATCCATCTTTGTCACATAAAGCTCCAAGGAGTCCAGTGTAATTCTTTTGTATATCCTCTATTTCTCTATTTATTCTTGGTTTTTCAAGATTTATATCGTGTCTACTGATTTTTTTCATAAACCTCTCTTCTGCTATCAAATAGTTCATTTTGTTTGTATAATCTTGGGCATTGATGATATTTTTCTTAAATCCCAAAATGAGATCAAGAATCTTTGTCTTGTTTTTCTTCTCATATTCATGTCTTTTCTTTTCATCTTTCGAAACCATGGTAAAGATATACTCCATAAGGGCCACGTCGATATTGTCACCACCGACGGCATAGCCAATACGTCCCAGTGTAGATATATTATAATATGTGGAACCGTTCTTGTAGGAATAGGTTATTCGGAACACGGTGAGGTTGATTGTTGCTCCTCCCATATCGTACACCATTATCGTCTCCGTACCCGACTGTTTCTCTCCGAAGGTCTTGCGCAGATAGTTGAACAACACGCCCTCTGCCTCGTATATGAAGCGTATCTCCTTAAACTTGCCAAGACGCGCCACACTCTCTATCATGTCCTCAATCTTGGGCAGGGTGTAATTGTTAGGTATAGCCACTACTGCACGCTGCGGACATTCACCGTTCTCGGAGATGCGCTGACGGTCGGCGACCGGCATGTTATTAAGATACTCCATGAGGTCGCGGTCGAGTCCGCGCATCAGCAAGTGGGCAAGGTCAACACCCGAGAACTTGAGCGAGCTACCGCTCACGCACACGTCTATCTTGTCCTCATCGGCTTTCTTGTAGCCGAGAAGTTTCTTTATGCTTTGGAAACGCGGCATGCTGCTTGACGCCCTCCAGTTACGGTCGGCAGCAATACCATACTCGTAGTCGATGTTAGGCAGGAGCATATCGATGGTCTTTCCGGCAAGCGACTTGTTGAAGATGATGCGCGACGGTATGATTTTGGTCATAGTCTCTCCTTGGCTCACCTCCACAAGCGAAATACTCGGATCATTAAGCGCACCACTTGGATTGCCTATGGCTACACATGAGCCAGAAGTTCCGGGATCAAGTCCAACCCATGCTCGTCCTAAATCCTCAATAAAATAGAAATCATAGACTTCTGGCGAAATTCCTATATCTGTATGCTTGAACATTCCACACAAAGAAGTTTCTACCTTAAAATCCATCATTACGCTACACGCATGTAGCTGATGTACGTCCACGATGTCTGGGTTAATGTTGATGTCAAGTTCGAAGCTGAATTTATTGCCTTTAAGTGGAATGTAAAGAAATTTGTTACATTCTTTTCCGTTAACATAATAGCTGAATCCGTCGGGTTTGGTTTCTTGCAATCTAACATATAGTTTCGTCATACCACCAATAGTCATCTTTCGACAACATTCCACACTTCCGCTAACCTTAATTCTATTTAGGTTATTGTCTTTTACATAGAACCAACACGGCAATTCCACCGCACCTCTGTCCTTTGTTACGCTGACATACTTTTGGGCAAAGCGAGAAATGTTAACCACAACTTCCTTCTTTCTTCCCAACCAATACATTATTGCAATAATAATGATAATAGATAGAGTAATTAGTACAATAGTCATTGTTCTTCTGAATTCTTGATCTATATATGTTATGCTTTCTTTAGCTATGATTTGTTGTGAAGTCAATGATACGGGTAAAACCGAATTCCCTTCACTGTCATGTGACATCGTGAAAAATATATACTTAACAGTAATATCTCCTAAAGAAGACTGGCCCAAATCCATCGATGTTTGGGCAGGAATTTCATATTCTCGTTTTTCTGTAAGTAATTTTGCGATTTCGTCATCTCCACGCACTATAGTACGATATGAAAGTAATTTTTTCCCTTCCAATATCATAATACCAATACTGTCTATTGTTGTTGCCTTATCTTTATCAAATGTAATATTAGCTTCGCTAAGATTAAATTGGTTTCCTCTCTTTTGGCTTAATTCAAGACTGCTATTCAGATAAAGTTGAGACTTCATTACTATATCTTTATGAATAAGCCTGACACCTCTTGCACCTAAATCGCCAGCTTGAAAATGTAAATATTCGGCCTGAACAAACGGCGCACGCATTGACTTGATTTGGCGCTCAAAATATGCCATTATATGCGATTTGCCAGAAATCAAACTATATAGCGTATTCTTATCATCCTGATCATTGTTACTGTATTGACCAGACTTGAAATCACTGACAAGAATTAAATAATATTCATTTGCCGTTTCTTCTTTAGAAATGAAGTTCATAATTAGCGGATATACAAAATGCGACATTGTAATACCACTATTATTACTAATCATAACATGAAGCGGATCTTGGCTATTAAACAAAGGACGTAGGCAATCTCTAAGAAAAGTCGGAAGCGACATCTGGTCATGCTGTCCATTGTACGCAGTCACACGTTCACCATTAATATATCTTTCTCTTTTATGAATTAAAGATTTTGTCACATCCTTAAAAACATATTGCTCTGACTTACTTCCATTCCAACATTCTGAATGAATTCTTCCATATTCGCTATTCATTTTATGACCATTACCTGGCATGCCGAATGCAAAAAGAGAGATTGCATCATTTTGTTGGTCAAAATTAAGAGATGGTGGTACAACAGAGGCATTACGTTCAATGTATTGTAATGGGTTTTCCCCTTGCAACCAACAACTAAGTCCTTTATATAAAGCACTTAAATTATTATTAGAACTATTAATCGTTTGATCAACAACAATTATAAAATGCCTATTAATAGGAAGTTTTTCCGTATTGGCCTTTATGTATAACGGAAAAGCAATAAACAATAAAATAAATTTTAGAACTCGTATCATTAAATTTTATATTTTTTCTAAAAACGCACTTGGCACATACGCCGTCACCACCGTCACTAGTTCATCAACCACAACTCCTACTCTCTGCTGTCCCTGCCACCTTGCAACTCTTCCTATCACTCCCTTAAACGCTCCATCTATAACCCTTACCAACTGTCCTTTCTCGAACTTAGGAACTTCATCTAATGTCACGATTGTATTGTCCGCATCGGTAGTACAGATGATTTTGAGACTATCCATCTGATAGTCTGGAACTATCAATGGAATTTTCTCTATTCTGCGCCCAACGTGGACATGGCGATAATAAAAGCGGAGAAATGGGAGGTTTACGTTGTCGTAAACGAAAGATTTGAGTTGTTCTTCGGTACCGTAGGCGAAGAAGATGTTTGGTAAACGTGACTCGGTAACAACTTTGCGCTTACCTTTTATAAGTTTTACAGTATCTGTAGTAGGATAGAAAGCCGTGATACCTTTGGCTGTCATGTAGTCGTATGCTTTTTTCTCTCTACCATAGGTGGTGCGTAAAGCATACCAATGAGGAAAATCTTCCTCTTTTTGTACTTTAGACTTACTTAATATATGGACACTTCTGGTGGACACCCCTGTTTGTGAGCTCTCTGCAGAAATGGTGCTTTGAACTTCGGGGAGGACGTTGGAGGTAAGTCCAGCGCACGGAGGGAATCCACCACCTCCTGAGGTGTGTACATCTTCTGATGTCCATTCATCGACTTTCATATCGGTGCTAACTTTTTTCTAGACAGAAATCCGTTAAATTGCGACAAAAAAAAGCGTGGAATCGTCCTGTTGTCCATTCCACACACTGAGGCTCTTCCAACTGCCTATCAAAGTCGAACAGACAACGTCAGAGCCCACGCCGATATGAAAATCGCTACCGCAAAGAGACCTATATAAAACATTTAGCTGCACCCAAAAGGGTACAATTCATGCTTACAAGGTCTCCACGGGATTGATATAATCACACCCGGGACATCTACCGTTGACCATATTCGAGACTTTGATACTGATTGTTTTGGAAGATTTCAGTGTGTCTCAAACACAGCGTCGATAAACGCCTTCCATTATGTCTGGATTGTCTTCCCACCCAAAGCCCGCTTTCGTATAGATATGTCATGGTTGACTTCACTACACTCAGCACGGCGTAGGCTGCCGACTCGGTTATCATGAAAGAACCCGTCTTACAGCGACAACTGCGGTCTGGCTATACAATCCGGCTACAAAAATACGAAAATTTATTGAGAAAAGACAAGAAATGGCAGGAAATATAAATACCGCAACACAAATTTAAGACTATTTAAGCCTAATCGCTTTAATATCTCGGAATTTTTGTATATACGAATGCTGTTCTTATGCAATTTTTGTATGTTATTAGGCCAATATACTTGAAGTGCCGATGAAGTATAGCTTCGACAGGCTATGAAGTGCTACTTCGATGGTTGATGAAGTAATATTTCGTTTTTATGGGATGTATAATAGTTGAAGTTCTGTCATTCTTTGACTATAACTGATTTTACTTTACACTTTTCTTGTTGTTTTACTAAATTACTT
>ERZ773264.580-NODE-580-length-52137-cov-9.888829_pt1 | contig 52137 bp, 92 predicted proteins | sample MGYA00511910_ERZ773264 | MGnify/ENA primary metagenome ERZ773264 (study PRJEB29015, sample SAMEA2737739) | human gut metagenome | biome: human gut; feature: human-associated habitat; material: faeces | place: China | collected 2012 ...
CTAACATGATCTGCGTATTCATATCATTGCTCTACCATCTGAGCTACCTCGCCATGTGGCACGTCTTATTGATTTGTAAGGACGTTTGTGCCATCGCCTTGATTGGAGAGAGTTGGATTTGAACCAACAATGAAGCAGGCCCCAAGCTGTAAGATTTGCTGTCAGCATCACAAGCATGATGTATTGTACATAACTGCCGCGTCTACCGTTCCGCCATCTCTCCATATTCAGTTTTAATACGGAAATCCGTATCAGTTGCGTGGGAGGGAATCGAACCCCCATCTCTTCGTTATCATCGAAAAAAGAATTATTGCTGTCCGTGTCACATGGAGCATGACAACCGCTCATAATGTTCTCTCCATTGAACTACCACGCAAGATTGCGGAGACAGGATTTGAACCTGTGACCTCCGGGGCATGAACCCGACAAGCTACCACTGCTCCACTCCGCCATGATGTAACCTCGCCCCTAGGCTACCTTGTAAGTTCCGCTATGTCGTTCCTTGCGTCCCTCACTTAACCGGTGCTAACTACGACAGTATGTGACCGGCGGACTTGATTAAACATTTCCGTACACCCGCTTAATGCCCCCTATTGGCGGTTTTGCCGAGACCAATGGCAATGTCGATAGGAAATGTCTTTCGGGAAATCTCTCTAACCCAACTGGTTTATCGTCCGAAGTCAGGACGGCTTTTTATAACACTCTGGATATTGTCTTTCCAGAATTATTCAGAATGAATACCATAGTATCAGGAATACCAATGCGGCTATACACATAAGTAACTGTATCTAAAGTAACCACCGTGAGTGAAACATTCTTCTCTAATGGTGGATCGCCAAGATACCAAATAATGTTATCTCTGCACAATCCAGTAGCACCAATAAGTTCCTTTGCCTTGTTGAAATTCTTCTGTCTGATTTCCAATTCTTCGTCTGAGGATTCAGCGTTGGATATTTGAAGCATATCCTTTTCGATAATAACGTCAAAACACTGAATAACCTGGGATTCCTCAAAGGTATCATTTCTGACACCCTTTTTAATTGTTTGTAATATCATACCTTTCTTCCTCTCTGTCTACGCCTTTAGGCTTATTGTCCCGTTCCGGACCGGGATTGGATAGGTAAGGAATCGGACCTTACACTGGAATATTACGATAGTCGCAGATTACCTCATGTGTTTGGTGCGTACGGATTTTTGAACCTATCGTATCAAAGGTGGGTGGCTGCCATTCCTGCTTATTCCAATCACTGCACTTTGCGCTGTTGCCACATCGGGACGCACCTTTTCCTCAACCGTACTAATATTGCAGTTACCCTTTACTGCCTACTATCCAATTCTGAAACCTCCTCCACCGGTGGAATACGGTTTCATAGCGGTGCATACAGGAATCGAACCTGTACTGCATTTCTGCAGGACGACTTAGCAAGACGCTCCGCTACCATTACGGCAATGCACCATACGCCGTGTTAGGGATTTGAACCCCAGAGACTTTTACATCCAGACAGTTTTCAAGACTGCACCCTCGACCAACCGGACACACGGCAGAGTAGTTTTCCCTTGGTAACGTACAAGTCGGAGCTCCTCTACCCGCCGGTCGTAAACGCCCTTTCGTAACCTTTTTGTGGAGTGCTTTGAAAGAGTAAGTCAAGTGTCTCCAACTGGCAAGGTGGGGATCGAACCCACGACATTCTGATTAACAGTCAGACGCTCTACCACTGAGCTACAAGCCATTATTGGAGTAACAGGACTCGAACCTGCGCTAACCAACATCCGTAGTGTTGTGCTCTATCCATCTGAGCTATACCCCAATGCAGTCCGGCGGCAGCTTGGATGGTTGCCACTACCGAACCGATGCAACGTGTAAGACAGTTGCCAACAAAGGTATTTCATTTTTTAATGTGGTTCTCGGACCTTACACCCCTCCACATGGTTCTCATAATCCACCGACTACATACTCAAAGAACCTCTGACGAGTCCAGTTCTTTATCGCCTTACCTCTGATGTACGTTGTTATCGCAGTTCTCAGCCTCTACTACATTCCTCTGCGCCTGACTAAGCATGACGGCTCGATTGGTTACGGCTCACGCACATCTGTAATCAGGTCTTTCTCGGAAGTTTCCACCGCCGCTTAAATCGCTGTAACGCTCATGCACTCTAAGCAGTAAATTTTCCGCACCGGAGTTTTTCTTGAAAACTCTTGGTAATGTAAAAGCACTTGGTGATCACCGGAACCTCGCCACCGCCAATTTTCTTTCCTGTTAAAGCCGGACTAAGAAAATCAGTTAAGAAATCCGCTCGTCCTACGGTGGGGAGTTGAACCCCACTTTCCCCGGCATGGTGTCCGTGGCATTTCCAGTTATGCTATCGTAGGCACCGTTGCAACAGTGGTCTTTAGCGTGACTTACGCAAGCTCTCCAATTTTAAGTCCTGTCGGCTTTCCCTGACTGCTCAAATAAGCCTCGTCAATGAGCTTTGCAATCTCCCTATTTTCCGATTGCTTCCCACGGCTTTCGCCAAAACTAATTATCAGTGAATACTAAACCAACTGTAAACAGTCAGCGTAATTCAACCGAAGTGTTCGGTATGGGATTTGAACCCATGTTTCCACCGTGAAAGGGTAGTGTCTTGACCGCTTGACTAACCGAACCGGTGCGGTTGTTGCTTTTTGTCTGGAAGATAGGATCCATTCAACCGCCAAAATCATAACCAGGTTCTTGCTGTTCTCCGCAAAGAAAGTCTGTCCGCGTCCAAAACATTCAATGTGGATAGGTTGCAATCTACCTAAATGGGCGAAAGAGGAATTGAACCTCCAATGTTTACCACGAGGGAACGGATTTACAGTCCGCCGCAACACCACCAATCGTTGCCGTTCGCCCGGAATTTTCTTTGTATCGCCAAGAACATTAGGAAAGAAGCGGTGGGAACCTTAATCGCAAGAGCTACGCCCACAGGTGGAATCGAACCACCACACTACACCAAGTTCGCTCCGATCATTTAGCGATTCACTTCATCTTTCAGAGCCTTGCCTGCTTTGAACTTAGGTGCCTTGCAAGCCGGAATGGTAATCTCTTTTCCGTTCTGAGGATTCTTTCCGATTCTGGCAGCACGCTCAGTTACTTCAAACGTACCGAAACCGACCAACTGTACCTTTTCACCTTTGCCGAGTTCTCCACCGACAACCTCCACAAATGCGTTGAGTGCCTTTTCAGCATCACTCTTGGAAAGTCCGGCTCTTTCAGCCATAGCCTGTACTAATTCAGCTTTATTCATTGCTCTGTACCTCCGTTGTTGATGAAAGATCTCCAATGTCTACGATTGTGTCTGTGCCATCAGACAGAGACACTTTCGGCAGTGCGCCGTCCCACTTCTCCAAATACATCTGCTGCAAAATCTTATCCGTCAGCGAATCATTCAACAGCTTATTGGCATCCGCCTCTCCCTGTGCTTTAATAACGGCAGCATCAGCTTCGCCCTGTGCCTGAGTAGTTTTTACCTTGGCATCTGCCTCAGCGGCTTCAATCTTTTTCTGATTTTCAATCTGCTGCTGTTCGTAAGCTAACTGTGCAGTCTGTTTTTCAGCGATTGCCTGATTGTAACTGTCCTCAAAATCAGTATTTGCAATTACTACCTTGTTGATGATTACAACATCCTCTCCGTACTTCTCGTTGAGGGCTTTCTGGATGTTCTGCATAGAAATTGGTTCTACAATCCCTCTGTTCGTTGCATCCGTTGAGGTCAAGGACTTACTGCTTGTCTTGATTGCGGAAGCCACAAGTGTCTGCGTCACAAGGTTTTCCTTGTAGTTGCTGACGTTGGCATAAATCCATGCAGACATTTCCGGGTTGATCTGGTATGTAACTGTGATGCCGTCATAATACAGTGCTGTTCTTTCTGATGTTTCAGACCAAATCTGTCCGTCAAATACAATGTCCTGCTGCTTGTTGTTGACTTTCTCAATCTTCTGGATGAATGGAATCTTCCAGTTTGCACCATTCTGTATTGTTGTCTCATCAATCTGTCCGAATGTGCTCTTAACTCCGGTATATCCGGTCGGTATAATCACAAGTGAATTTCCTACTCCGAATACAATCAGACCAATGAGTGCCACAATAACAAAACCTTTTGGAAATTTTGCTTTCTCATTTCCCTTTTCCTCGACTTCATACTGTTTCATCGAATATCCGGCAATGATACCGCCGAAGAAAAGTACAATACCGATGATTGTCAAAATGATACTCATTTCATTCTCCTTTTCCATTTGTATTGCTACCTCTGGTAGCCGTCACGGTCATGCAGTGAACATCCCGTTTTTGTTTGCACCGCTGCACTCAGCCGCCTTACATCCTCCGGTGTACCTCGGCGTGGCTTCACTTCCTAGGAAAGTGCCGGATTGCCATGCGTGGACCATCAGGGACTTGAACCCCGGACCATCCGGTTATGAGCCGGACGCTCTAACCAACTGAGCTAATGGTCCATACCTCACGCTTAGGGAGATTCCATGTGAGGTTTCGGAGGTTCATCATAATCGTGAACTCTCCGATGTAGGATTGCTGTCGGGGAACAACAATTCCTAAATGGGAAGTGTTGGTGTCGAACCAACTCCTATGGATTTTCAGTCCATCGCTTCTACCGAGTTAGCTTACTTCCCATATTACGGCGCTGTTGCTGTGCCGTAATGGTTAGGAGAAACTTTAATGCCAAATACCTTGTGTTCACTCCGCTTAACTTATGTCCGTGTCACTTGGTATGGTCGTAGTATAGCCTACTGAACATTGTTTGTCAAGTGGAATAAACAATTTTTTCAAAAAATTTTAATTTCTGGTGTTTATTCGACTTTACAGCCATTCTCCTGTGTGTCAGAAAGCAACTTGCTTACAGGAATTTTCATAAAATTCGCTATGTCGTATATCTTGTCGATTGGAGGATAACATTTGCATAACTCCCAATCGCTCACGGTATTTTGTGAAACATGAACCCCATCCGCAAGTTCTTTCTGTGTAATCTCTAAATTCTGTCTCTCTCTTTTTAAGTTGGTGGCGAAACTGTATTGTCTCATGCTATCCCTTTCTCTATATTCCGAGTTCGCTTCTCTTCATTACCTGTCCCTCTCCGCCGAGAAGAGCATCTACAAACTGTGCGAACATTGCCAATGCGTCCGGTGCATCATCGTGTTTATTCTTTCCAAGCTGTGTGTAACTGCAAAGGAATGACATCATCACACCGTAATCACTCTTAGGTTCATATTCTGTAATATCCTTGAATATAACGTGTTCCTTAACCCATGAAGAATTGACAATGATCTTGGTCTCTTTGTTCTGGGTCGTGTATTTCTTCGTAATATGGCATCTGCCGCCTTTTTCTCTTACAAGGCGTTCTACCTCATTGGCGGTACGGCTACCCTCTTTGTTGCTCTCAAACTGTGCCTGCTGCACATGATGTTTCACAAGCATATCTGAGTTGAGTTCGTCCAGAGTTCCCGGATCGATATTCTTGAATACCAGATCTTCCAGATAATATCTGTCTCCATACTGATAGAAAACTCCGAGGAAGTTGTAGTCTGTACCGGTGTCCTTAGTATCGCAGATTGCCAATATGGAATCCGGTTCTCTGTCAGGCAGTCCTCCGAGGTATCTCTGTAATTCTGTCGGATGATACAGAATACCCTCTCTCTCAATAGGATCACTCTTGTACAGGCAACGGTATGAAACATCATCCATAGACATCTCCATGTCATGGAAGTATTTCTCGTCAAATCCGACATCGTAATCATAGTCGAAGTTGCTCTTTCCGGTCTTAGGGTCAATATCAGGCACGGCAATGAACTCTGCCCTTGGATTGCCCTCATACATCCTTTCAAGCCGTCCTATGACATCGTGGACGCTCCAACGTGTGGCAATGTGGATTTCCTTTGCCTTTTTCTTTTTACGGGATTTAAGGTCTGTCGTGTACTCTCCGTACAGCTTATCCAGACGATCAATCGACAATGCCTCTTCGATACCGGAAACCAAATCGTCCACATACAGGAATCCCTCGCATCGGGTAACACCGGTAAGTGAACCTCTGATTGGTCTGCAGGTCAGTGTCTTAAAAGGCTGCCATCTTCCAAGGTTGATCGTTTCCTCTTTTGCATTGTTTCCCTCAAATATCACATCCGGGAACACATCGCTCCAACAATACTCATTACTGGTAATAATGTTGAGAACTGCGTCATAGAACATTCTCGTCATAAATCCAGAATGAGAGGACATAAGGTTTGGTGTGTTCGGATAATGCCCCATCACAAACGATATGAAGAACTCTCCCAGTGTGGTCTTACCGGTTCCGGGTGGCATTGATATTGACAGAATATCCAACTCATCATCAATGAGCCGTTGCATCTTCTGTACAAGCCAGTAAATCTTATTTCTTCTCGGCTGATAGTATCTGTCCTCTGGGTCTCTGTCTTTCTCCACATACAGTAAGTAAGAATCGAAGTCCTTATGTTTCTGTGCCAAGAATAACAAAGCCTGATTATAGAGGTTGTAATACTTTATATCTCCTGTGGAACAAAGCCTCAGTGCAAGGAATCGAACCTTGTTTGCCAATTTCTTTGACAGTTCTTTATCTTCACTGAGGACTTCATTCGCCATTCCGAGTAAAGACAGGAGATTGTCATAATCACTCAGATCACTTTTCAAAAGCCGTATGATAATATCTCTGTTCGACAGTTGAGCCATGAAAATTCATCCTTTCTCACGGCTCTACACGGCTCTGTATTTTTACATCGGTCTTATTACATCAACCCTTGCCCTGACAACAATTCCGCAGTTCATAAGATCTGGTTCTGTGTCAAATGCGAGTATTCCGTCTTGTGCAAGTTTCATACCCATTTCCTGTGCCATTTCCCTATGTACAAAACCTACCATATCCTCTCGACCGGCTTGGAATATATCAAGGCGTTTGCACACCTGATACGTCTCTATCGGTCTGAAAGTGTAGGTATTTTGAAATTCAACGGACGGTTCCGGCATTGGTTGATCTTGTAACTTCCTCTGTGGTCTTTTTCGCCAATGTGGCTTATTGTTTCTCTTTCTCTGTCTCATCATTGGTTTTACCATCTTTCTTCTGCTGCCTGTCTCTCACGCTCTTACTGCAAACACTCAGGATAACCATATTCAGATGATCGTTCTGCTTTCTGAGCTGTGTATTCTGTTCTAAGAGCAGTTCGTTCATCTGTGTGATTTCCTTTTTCACATCGTTGTTGGACTTTGCATCTTTCCAACTCACAAAGATATAAATTCCCAGTACCACAAACCATATAAGTGCAAAAATCAAATCTTTCATCTCTATTCCTCCGGCATATAATATAATCCATTGTCATAAAACTTCACGTCCGGCTCTCTGTCCGCACTTTTCAGCAGAATCACATTTCCGTTTGCAAAGTTTTTCATTGCATCCGGCGGTAATTCTGCATTTTTTAACATCATATATGGGGAGAATAAGATTTGCAGCATTTCATTGTAAACCTGAGTTGTTCTTTCTTCCGTCTTATACTTCCCAATCACTGTGTTGTCCGCAAATATTCGTTCCTGACTTACGAATATTTCTTTTACGTTATTCAAATTGATTGTAGTGTCTCTATCCTGATTTACTATGAACATCACTCGTCCTCCAACCACTTGTTATCCAAATAGCAGAATCCATACACCGCAGCTCCTATAACGACAATCCATAACATCCAGAATCCGACCAACATCGCCGTACTGCTGCTTACCATGTAATCCACGGCACTATCCAATGTGTCCGTCTGAATAAACGTGCTGCCATTGCTTATCGTGTTATCTTTCAGTTCTGTATAAATGACACCATCGTAGGCAGTGTTTATCACGTAATACTTATACCGCACGCTGCTTGATTTCTTCTGTGTGTCTATATGATAGTCTCCCGGCATGGATATTGTGCCGTATGGAAATTCAACGCCAAGAAATGATACCTTTTCGCTATGTTTCTCCCAACTGTCGTAATAATCCCACGAATAATACGTTTCCGTTGTGTAATATGTGTGGGATTTTCCGTTTACCGTGGTTGTATGTGCTACCTGCCTGGTGTGTTGGTTGTAATGTTCCTCCCGGACTTCGATATAGGCATACTCTCCGGCAATATCAGGGTCAGTAACCGGATCTACAACCGACAGAGTTCCTTTTACAAACGCATTACCTACATTGGTTCTCATTCCATACTGGAACTGTTCTGCATCATTATCAATCTTGATTGCCTGATAATATTCCTCATTTTTGTTGTCACACGAGGAAGAAATCTTTTCGCTGATGAAAAATCCACCCGTGAGCATGACAAGGATAATGACGATGCTGAACATGAGTTCTCGCACCGTCAAATCCCAACCACTGCCGGAGTAGATTATCGTACTCCATTTTCTCATAGGCTTATTCTCCAAACAGATTGCTTACCGGCTGCCTGTCCTCTGTGTTGTATTCCAAATATGAATAATTGATAACCTCATATCCCATCATTCCTAAGATTTGCTTATGAGGAAACTTACGCACATATTTCTTGTATGCCCGGACTTCATTGTTGTAAGACTGTCTGTACTGTGCAATCAGGTTTTCAGTCGTAGACAATTCATTCATAAGCTCTTTGTAATTTTCATTCGATTTCAGTTCCGGGTACTGCTCCGCAACCGCAGCAATGGAAGTTGTGACATTCTCAATATCCACACCGCCATTATTCCTTGCGTCAACAACTGCCAGAAGTGTATCTGCCTCATGCTTATCGTATTCCTTTACGCAGTCTGCCAGATTGTAAATGAGATCGGTTCTGCGTTTCTCCTGTGTCTGCACATCAGAATCCGCCGTAAGAACCTGTTCCTCTAACGAGATGGCTCTGTTGTTCGTGGTTACGAAAATTCCTGCAATCAGTAATACAAATGCGGCTACAATGCCGACAATAATCCATGTTCCTTTATTTTTCATTGTTGTTGTCCTCCATCTTTATCATAAATTTGTTTTCTTCCAATACGATTCCTCTGGGAGTTTCCGTGAATATTGGCTCTGTTCCGTTGTAAATCTGAAATTCCACATCATTCCGGCAGACGGCATCTCCGCCGTCCATCGGAATAGCTGCCAGAACTTCTTTTGTATCGGTCTTATAGACCACCACCGTTGTCATATTGCGCCTCACATGAAGTAATCATAACCGACACCATATTTTGCCATGATAAGACTCTTTGCCATTTCCTCTAGTTTCTGGTGTTCGGTCGCATCCAGATACACGCCCTCATAGGTTCCACCCTGGCATCCCATCCAATCGTACTTGCAATGTAAAAGTTCATGCACAAGATCCTTTTCCATGCAGTGTTTGAACAGTGTATTGTTCTCTTTGTAAGATTCATCACTGAGTAACTGGATGTTTGCCTGACTGGATTCAAATATGAATGTGTTATATCCGGCAGCGTCAATTACCTCTTCTCCGTTAGGGTTCATAATCTTATCCTTAACGTGTGCCAGTATCAACCACCCATCAAGGAATAATCTGTGTTGCCACTCTCTTAGACACTCTTCTAACTGTTCCTGACTTTTGAATACATCTATCGGTTTCCCTTTTTTCTCTCTCTTTTCAATGGTTCCGCAAGTGTTGTTCTCAAAAGCCGTACCGTCTGCAACTGAAAAGCACCATTTGTCTCCATATCTGCGGCCACACACATAGTCCCCTATCTTTACCGGTATTTCGCATCTGCACTGATTTCCTACGTTGGTAATGAGTACCAGCCCACCTTTTACGGTGCTATGGTCTATGAAAAAGTTCTCTCCGCTGGCAGTCATATAATCATCAATTTTCTTACCGCAAGTAAGCAGATCGAACATTTCACGCTGATTTTCCCCAGTCCACATCATGGTTTTTACTTCATCCGGGGACTTCGGTTTCAAGTTCAAATTATCCATCATTCGCTCTCCTTTACTTTCTTGGCAGATTTTACCTTGATTTTCTTTCTACCGAACTGCTGATATACCAGAGCAGACGCATGAACACTGTCCGTGCTACATACGGTAACAGTTCTGCGGATTGGTTTTCTCTCAATGGTTTCAAACACTACTTTGTACCACCGTTGTTTCATTGGTTCTGCCCTCCTGTATTCTTCCGTATATTCTTTCGCACTTTTCGGCGTGTTCACATCTGATTGTGGTTAATACCTTTTGGGTCTGATCCGCTAATACAGTAATATCAACCTTATCAACGTCAGCTTCAAAATCAGGGCAGAAAGCACAATAATCTTTCACTCTGAGTTCCATTCCATTATCCATGACAGCCCACCGCCTTTAACATACTGATTTTCTCTACCAGAACATCAACCGTTGCGTTGAGCTTGCTGTTCTTAATGCAAACTTCCTGATAATCCTCATATAATTTTCCACCATTCAGCATTTCAGTCTGTTCCTTGACTGTGGCATTCAGCTCTGCATTGAAACTTTCAAGCTGTTCAATCTGTTTCCTCAGATTATCATTCTCTTTTTCTACTTTCGCATTTCTTTCTTCCAGAGATTTCTTGTTTGCTTTCAGTTTTTCAACCTCGCTCGTAAGTTCTCCGAGTTTCTTTATCATTTCCTGCTCAGACATGGTTCCCTTTTCCTCCGTCTCTTCTACTCCGAGAAGTACCTTAATCTGTTTCTTTGAAATGTGATATGTCATTGCAAGGGCGGCTATGGATTCCCCGGAAGAATACTTTTGCTCAATCTCTGTTTTCTTCACGGAAATATCCACACCATTCGTATTGAACATACGCTTGTAACCGCCCTCTTCCAGAATTTCTACTATTGTCTGCGTGTCGCACGCATTCAAGTCCGCAAGAATGGGTATCTGTCTCTTATGGTTCTTCGCCAAGCGGTAATCCATTAAGATTTGTCCCTTATCCATTCTTACCTCCCTGTTTTACCCCCCCCCCACGGAGAAAAAGTCCTCATATATCGCTTTGATAACTTCCGCATCGTAGAGTGCATTGTGTTTTTGACCTTTCGGCAAATCAATTCCTCTGTCTGTAAGGAGCTGCTCTCTCGAAATGTCAAAAGCTGCCTTTTCTGAAATATCAAGCATCGTTGCAATATCCTGATTGATGTCGTGACAAGCCGGTGTAATAAACTCAGGCAACTTCATAGCGTTTCCTGCCAATAAGTCAATCAGTAACACCATATCGTAATGCGAGACATCTGAAACGAATATCGCAGCATAATCACTGTCAAAATTAGCGTCCATTTCAAGCCATTCCATAAGTTCGCAACAAACATCTTCCTTACTGCCGATTACAGTCGTTGTTTTATTGTCGGCTGCCAGACTTTCTTCTAACTCCGCATTGCCACTCAAAACCAAATGATCGAGAACATTCTTCTCAATCCATTCATCACACATACCCTCATCATAGTCCGTCAACTCTGCATAGAACCTATCTCCTGTGTCTGAGACAATTCCTATGCTGATAAGAGTTGTGTCCTTACGCAGACCAGTAAACTCTGTGTCAAAAAAATAGGTTCTCATGTGGTTTCCTCCGTTTCTTCCGGTGCGGCTGCAAAATTCACTCTTAGATTTGATGTGAACAACGACTGATAGGCCATTGCATAACTGTAAATCTCTCTATCCAATATCTCATCCTTTATTGCATCCGTGACCGAACTCTGCATGATCGCCGTAGGAATCTTTGATTTTTCATTCTCATAGGCTTTAATCAACACATCTCCGTCATAGCCTTTTGCCAATTCTCTTAATGTCATATCTACTTCTCCGCTTTCTGTTCCTTTTTGGCTTTCTTGGCAGCCTTTTCTTCCTCTGCCATCTCAGGAATGAATTTACGGAAGATGTTGTTGTAATTTCCGTTGTTACCGGCCCACTTCTTAACAATAGCCATAGCCAGTCCTGCCTCTTTGGAGTAGGTATCGCACTTTCTAGGTTTGCGAATGATTACTTCCTTGCCGTTCACAATCTTCTTTTTGGTTTCCACATTATCCATGCAGTTTACGACCGTCTTTGTGCCGTCAGACCAGAACACGATTGTTGCCGGATTCTGGAATATTACGTTTTCAATTCCGTATGCAGCAATAGGTTTATCCTCGATCATTGCCTCAACGCACAGATTGTTATAGCGGTAAGGACTGCCACAAATATGAGCGACCTTTCCTGCGTAAGTGCTACCATCTTCACACTCGATTGTTACTTTCTTAAATCTCTTATCAGCTAAACTTCTATCCATATTGTCCTCCTTTAATCCTAAATCCTTAAAAATGTCTCCAAACATTACTTCTCCAGGAATACCGCAGCTTGCACGTACCTGTTCTTGGAGCAATCCAATCTGTGCATCATATACTTTATCCATGGTTTTTCCTATCACATCGACTACGCTTGCCACTTCCAAATCCTCCGGGTTAACTCTCGGTACTTCCATCCGCTCATATTCCATCAATCTTGTAAGAAGTGGCGGCGGTTCTACACCGATCATTCGTATTCTGTTCCGCCGCTCATTTGACGAAACAGCCGTAGCCGTATAGTTTTTCTCGTCCGGGTATAGTCCTTTCGGCAGTATCGGTAGTGTTTTCAGCCACGCACTGATTGGAAAATCGTCAAAATCCGGCATCGGTGGTGCTAATTCCGGTGGTTTCCAAGGATGTTTTTCTTTCTCGCCCATGTGTTTATCCTCCTATTTTCTTTTATGATTAAAGGTTTTCCCTCTAATTCCGTTGAAATTGTTCTCTATCTTGGCTTTCACGCAGTCATTTTTCAGATCGCACTTACCGCACTTATCAAGATTTCTGTACGGCTCTATGCCGAAACACGGTCTGAATATCTTATTTATGGCAGACTGCTTCATTTTCACTTCAAAAGGTACTTCAAATCCCTCTTTCAGATGAGCAATATCCGGCATATCATACTCTTCATTCAGTGTAGGCTCAGATATTTCCTTAATTTCTGCAAGCGGTATGGGGTCTCCGAGCCGTTCATCCATGATAAAGAGCTGTGGTTTTGTCTCATTTTTCATACATATCCCCCTACACCTCTATCAGTGTGAATACGCGCCTATATACATCCTTGTCCGGCAGAAGTGACAGCCTATTCAGTGTTGCACCTCCAAGATAAACGTTAAATGTACAATCCCCTATGGTTAATGTTCCTATGGTGCCCGGATCGTTCAGATCCACTTGTACGCTATTGTGCTTATTCAATATCGCCCGTATGGTCTTGCACACTTCCTCATTTTCTTTTTCTGATGCAAGGCAATCAAAACACGGATTTTTATTCTTTGATGATCTCATAATATTCTCCCTCGCACTCTTTCGGAGCCATAGTTCCCCATCCGTCAGCCTTTCTCAGCTCATAATGGGTTCCTCTGTCGATGGCAAAAAGTTCTTCGCCCTTATCAATATTCATTTCCATATTCTTCTCAATGTCATTTACGACAATATTCTGTAAGAAACGTGCTATCATGCCTCTTTCTCCTTTATCACTTCGGCAAACGCCGGATTCTCATGCAGCTTTTCAGTAGACCATCCTATGTGATGATACAGTTTTTCCATAAATTCAAGGCACTCTGCCTTGTCATATGCCAGTAGGAAACACAGTAATTGTTCTCTGTTATACATCACTGACGGTCCGGCTCCCATTTTGATATAATCGTAATCTGGGTAACGTACCTGAAACTCATTCTGTGTTGCTACCAGTATCTCAAATTTCACTGCTGATCCGTGCGGTTCCCTTATGCAATGTCTGAATGGTATCATTCTCTATCCCTCACTCTTTTCTCCCATCTCTCATGTTTTCGTGCCATCTGTTCCTCATCAACCGTAAGTGAAAGTTCTCCGGCACACTGCACGACATCTGTGTATTCCTCTCTGATATTGGCAATGGCTTCTTTCTCAGTAACCGGTGTCGGATTCTCTTTGCGGATAATCCTTGCCATTTTGAGAGCCGCCTTTGCCAGTTCAGTACATTCCTCGGCAAGCTGTTCCAACATTGCAGCTTCGCCAATTTCTTCAATAATTTTCATTATCTCTCCCTCTTTGTGATAACTTTAAGTCTATCCAGTGGATATATCTCCACTTTGCCATCTTCCAGAATGACAACCGCTTTTGTGCCAAGCAGGCTCGTGATTGTATCTATCCATGTTCCTTTTTTGCTTTTGCAGTGAGCACAATCTGGTATCTCATTACACATATCAGCAATATCATTACAGAATTTGCACTCTGAGTAGCTTCTTGTGATTTCTACCGGTCTATCCATTACGCACATCCTCCGATACGTCAAAATTCTCTAAATGCTCATATTCGATAGTTTCTTGTCTGATTTCAATTTGATTTTCGCTATGCGTTTCTGTTCCCTATCCATCTTTTTGATGCACTTATCCAACTGCCTTGCGTATGGACTGCTATTCGGGTCTGAGCACTCCATGATAAAAGCCTCTCTGTGCGGAGACTGATAAGGGCTTTTGTATCTGTATTTTTCGTATTCTCTTCTCTCTGCCACTATCAGAATCGCAATTTTCAATACAAACCACGCTGTATTGAGCAAAACTAACCCTACGATAACCGCAACAACCGTCTTTACCATCTCTCTACCTCCACATTTCACACTAAAAAATTCTCAATTCTTATCTCTCCGCATTTCTTACACCCGCATTTGCATACCTCGTACTTAAATCCGCCGTAATCAGGTAGCGTCCAGAGGACTTCCAACACTTCCCACTCATGCTTGCACGGAAGAAAATACGATACCAAAATCTTGTCGAACAACCTTTTATACCACGGTTCCTTGTGCCAAGACCTCTTTTTATTTTCCGGGGAATTTTTGGAATTGCTGTTTTCATTGCTCATCCGGTTTTACCTCCTATGAGGCGTAAGCCTCCGCCAATTTTTAATTTTTGCCTGTTATTGTTTCTACGAGCAGACGTGACGGCATCCTCATTATGAGGTCATTACACATTTGATTCAGACGATGGTTTTCATCCGCAAGCGTATTTACCATGAGGTACAATCCCTCTTCTCTGGTAAGTTCTCCGCGCTCTATCATCTGCCATACTCGGAATACCGTTGCATTGTTTCTGATATGCGTTTCAGAGATCCCTACGGTGTATGCCTCTGTCATGCAGTCCGGTTGAACTTCCGCAGTGTGTCCTCTTTCCATTTGTCCCATGCGGTCTGCTTCTTCTCTCTGCATACTTCCGCCTCTCTCTGCTTATTCTGTGTTACTGTTTCTTTGTTTTGTTCCATATTTCTCTCTTTCTATGCCGGTAGGCATCCGCCGATTTTGGATTTTGGGGTTTTGTAAACCTTTCACTTTCCATCTGTTATCTGGATGCCGTATCTGTACTTACATTGTAAATTGGGTGGTTTACGGTAATAGGGTTCTTTGCCATTTTACGATTGGGGTGGTTTTGGGCTTTTTAATTTTTCGGGAACTCAGAGGGGTGAGCTGCCCCTGATCCGCTCCGCTCTACACCCCCGCCCCAGGGTACAAGCTGCCGGACCTGTCCCCAGATCGCCACACCAGAACCGCCGGAAACGTGCCGGAGTTCGTAAAAGTAAAAGAAAACGAACCGCAAAACGCCCATTTTTAAAGGTTTTCGAGATCGTCCGGGAGTTCTGCCGGGTCTGTGCCTCCTGTTTCTACTGGTAAACGCTGCACAATGTCCGCCGCGGTTGGTAACTCCTGCGCCTGTTTGCCTACGTTTAAATCTATCTTTTGTGCGGCCTGCGTGTAACCGTGGTTATTATTAAAATCAGTTGCGAACACGATCGGCGGGATCTCTCCATTAAAAGCGAGCTGTTTCTTATATGCTGCTATGGTATTCTTAAATATTTTTATTGTGTCAGAATACGCGCCAGGGCGGGCAGTTTCCCAATTATTCAAAGTTTCCCTAGAAATCCCGGCAAAAGCGCAAAAGCCTTCTATATCAGGCACTAAACGCACGCCGTCAAGTGCTCTATCCTTAATATAATTTATATATCGCTCTGCGACTTCCCGGAACTCTTCCACCGTTTCCAACTTCCTAGGCCGTCCCCCTTTTCCCCTCTCCGCATCCGCTACAGATCTTTTAAAGCCGTCTAGCATCATATCGCATAGGGCTACAGCTTGCGCCGTCTCTATTTCTTCATAGTCTCGCCCCGGTTTAAATCGTTTATAGCTTTGTTTTCTGACTCCGTTTTCGTCCCTTGTTGCCGTTTCTTTCTTCTCTCCTGCCATCTCTCCGCCTCCTGTCTTTCTGTGCCCTCCGTGGTGGTCCTATCTGTCACACGGGCAAAATAAAAAGAGCACCGGGAAAAGCTGCTTTCTGCTTCTCTCTGTGCCCTACGTTCTACTTTTTCGGCTAACTCTATTTATTTATATGTGGATCTGCTCCGCCCTCCGGCGGTTCTATTATTTCTATCTCTATACCGCAACCAATGGCGGCGGCGTATTTCTCCATATCGTCAAGCGTGAATCTATCCGCGTTTAGTCTCTGGTTTACATTCTGCCGGGACACTCCCAAGCGATCCGCCAGATCTTGCACCGATACCCCGCGCCGCTTCATTATAACGCGCATTTTCTCGCCAAAACTCAACCGCACCGGATCCGCCCTCCTTTCTCTCTGTACTCCTCTAATATATAGGAATATGCGCCCCGTGTCAAGTCTGCTGTTTACATGGTAAAGACTGCGCCTGGGTTTTTCTGCACTTTGTAAAGTGTACAATTTACACAATAAACCGCCGTTGTTTTGTTTAGTCGGCTATACACTTTTCACAAACTCAAAAAAGTGTAAAGTTTTCGCTTGACTTTGTAAAGCGTGCAGTTTACAATACAGACATAAAGAACGAACCGCAACGGAACAAAACGAACCGCCGGACGTTCACCAAAACAAACAAGCAAGGCAGACGGGGCGCACGGTGTACCCCAAAAGATCAACGGTTTTCAGACCGGACCAAGGGCAACCGCCCGGACCAAGGCAACGGAAAGCCGGCACTTATTAAGATGAGACCGAACACACGCAACCGCCGCCGAACTTGAAACCGCACGAGACCGGGAAAGCGGTATAAAATCGGCCCGGCATCGAGTGAAAGCAGTTAGCACTTATACAATGATTAACGCCCCGGAGCCAAGGGAATTAAGGCTTGAAAAATCAGTTAAAGGGCGCGGGAATGCTGAAAAAGATAACAACCGCGACGGGCGAACCCCCGACGAGCTGAAAAGCTCACAAGCCGCCGTCTGCAAGTCTGACGCAAACGACTATTGAGCCAATTAAAAAAGGCGGATCCGTAACACCTACCAAGCGAACACGGACCGCCGCCACCCCTCCGGGGCTTGTCTCCTATTATAACAGGCTTTCCCGGATGGAACAACAGAAAAGAGAGGGAAAGACCATGACAGCAGAAAAAATTATTGAATCTTTGAAATTCACAGCAACAGAGGCGGACGAACAAAAGGATCTTTTTACACCGTCCCACGTTCTCTATAAATGCCGTATTATCAACCCGGCAAATAATCGCCGCTATACTTTTGATTATCAATGCAACCCAAGCGCAACGCACGAGCCGACAAAAGAAGATTGTTTATATTGTATCTTGTCTGATGCTTCTTGTGTTGAGAGCTGCACAGATGAAGCGGACTTTTTAGCAGAGTTTGGATATATTGACGGCGGAGCGGATCAGATCCGCAAGGGCTTAAAGGCTTTTAAGGCTTGCAAACGCACCGCGGCAGCTATTGACCGTATTTTTACAGAGGACGAAAAAATCGCCCTTAATGAGTATTACGAAAATTACTAATTGACAGAAACGAGGCGCGCGCCCTCCGGGGCGCTCCCTCTCAAAATATAGGAGGCTTATATATATGATTACATTAGCAGAGGCAAAAGCTATTTATAGAACCGGAAAAGGCCACTTTTTCGACCGTGAAACTTTCAAATATTGGGGATCTCGTATAGAATCCGCTTTGTATAAAAACCGCTGTTTTGTTACCAGTGAAAACAATTTTGACGGCAGCCGCAGAGCTTACACCGTGCGCCGTTTCTCTCCCGACTTTCTCCACGTTGAGACGGTCGGAGAGTTCCAGGAACACGCTACAAAATGGGGCGCAAGAGAAGCAGCAAAGGAGGTTGTATAGAGTTATGAAAGAATTTATGTATGTTTTCCAGATTTCAAAATTGATCACTTTTGAAGTAAATTATTACACACTCGGCACCAACTCCGCGCCGTACTTCTCAACCTCTGCGAATGAGTTCTGCAGAAGTAAGCGAGATTATACCAGAGGCGGACAGGCTCAACGGGATCTGCTGCCGAAGTTCTCCCCGGCTCGCCGTTTCTTTGAAAAATGGGATCATTGCCATTTACACGACTTGACCCCGGCAGAATATGAGGAAGTAACCGCAGATATTGAGAAACTGAAAGAAAGATACAACTATATTAAGGATGTGCGCGACTGTTTCGGACAGTCCGCCGGATGCTACAAAACGTATATTTCATTTTATGACATTGTGAAACTTTCCAAAATGGAGCCGAAAAAGAAAGGGGCTGCATAGTATGAAAATCGACATTGAAAGACTTATTGACGCAGTAGCCGCAGAAAATGAGGCCTACAACGAATATTGTTATAGCTCTAAAACCTTATACCGTGGCCCATTTGAGGAAATCACAGCCCGAAAAAATCATGTTAATTATGCGCGAGAGGTTCACGACAGGGAACAAAACGCCGTTGATACATTGGCGGAGGTTTTCCAAATGGACACAGAGACACGCAACCGGCTTTATATTGCAGCTAGGGCCGTGAACCGATGGCGGAACGCTACGCAGTGGGCGCGGCTTATCCCGGACACCATGCAAGACCAGATCCGCCGGTTTATCTTCGGAGAACCCGAAGCACCTAATAGCACTTGTAAATATTGCGGAGTATGGCAGGCATAGACGGACGGCGGCGGATCAGCCGCCCCGGCTCCGCCGGATATATTGAGAGATCGGAGGCTTTAGGATGGCTTATAAATATCTGAACCGCTCCGCAGTATTGGAACATCTGCAAGAGGGGCAAACCGTAAATATTGATGAGTACATAGAGAAGATGCAGTTTTTCAAGAAATACGGAAGCAATCAGGGAATCTATATAACAGATAGCCGCTATATTGAGTATTCAGAAATAGGCTTGCACTATTACAAGTATGATACATTGATAAAGTTCTTTGAGGACTTCAAACAGAGAAACCACACAAAACATATATTGATAACATTCAGCAAAAACCACCGCTTACAATGTGAGCCGGTGCAGGATTAAGGAGGCCTTTATATTATGGGATGGGATTATACACACGCAACACACTACACCAGAACCGGAGCTATTGACCGTAAAGCAGAGATTGACGAGCTTTACACCTGGCAGAACGACACCAGAAAAGCCGAGGTTGTACGATCTGCAATGGTAGGCGGTACATATTACGCCGCTGTTAAAATAACCGTATTGAGCACCGGAGAGGCAGAGACAACCGCCGCCGTTGCATTGACGCACACAAACAGCCGGGATTATTTCAACTTTGGAGTTAAGACGATGGGAGAAAGCTCTGGACCATGCGAAGATCATTGCCCGGCTTCTATTCTCTCTCTTCTCTCCCCTACCGATTCAGAATATGCCAATAACTGGCGCGAGAGATGCAGAAAGAACATTGAAGAAAAGAAAGATCCGCACGCATTGAAAAATTTGCCTGTCGGCGCAGTGATCCGCTTTACTCTCCACACTGGGGAAAGCATCGAACTATTGAAGCACGCCGCGGCGTATCAGTTCAAACGCCCTTTCTGGTTCTGCCAATCATCCGGCCGTTATATGCCAGCAACCAGGATTCCGGCAAATTATGAAGTAGTCACAGCATAACATATTGAGTTTAGGAGGATAAGAAACCATGAATAATACAGCATTGAGAATTGAGAACGGTATGAGCAGTTTTGAGTTACTGCAGGCCAAGGTGTCAAGCCTTGAAGCAACAGAAAAGCGCATGAGCATTGAAGAGGATCGCCGCATGGCTGCCATTGATGCAATGGATCGCACCTATAACAACCCATCCACACCACGCCGCACACGCTTTGAACTTTCTATTGAGCTTCCTATTCAGCGTGAGGCGTTGAAGAATTACCACAATGAGCGCAGCCGGGTATCTGCCGAGCTTCGAGGATTGAGAACGGCTATTGACCTGATTCTGACCGTTTCCAACTACGGCGGAGAGGTTACACCAGGAAACCGCCGATTGATTGAGAGTATTTTAATCTAATCCGTTACATTGTAACGATATGTAACACGTTGTAATATGGAGGTAACACAAAATGTTAGAAATGTCATTCTATAAAGGTACCTTGGACAGAGCCAAGGCACGGGAAGTTGTTGAGGCATCCGAAAAGCCTTTGATGTTCCGATATGGCTTCGCTTTTAGGGGCGCAGAGAAAAGACCTATAACCAAAGAAAAAGCATTGAGTATTATTGATGATTCCGGCAACTATCTGGATATAACAGAAACCGACAATGAGATCCTTTTGAATACTTTTTCAAGTAATGATATGTGGTAGGAGGTATGAACGTGGTAGTTATTTCATTGACAGATAGAGAACAGACATTATTGAGTGACAGTGTATTGACGATGATAGAGAACGCAGGGCAGGCACAACGCCTTGTATGTGACACTGAATCGCAGAAAGCTATTGACATACATATCAAAGAATTACAGGCATTAAACAGAAAGTTGTGTACTACCGGCATCCGGTAAAGAAAGGATTGAGAACCATGAGAAAGAAAAGCGTATTTATTAACTGTATGGAGACATTGACCGCAAACAGAAAACACAGCGAGGCCCGCACACTTCTCAATGCAGGACTGAAAGAGTCCGCAGAGAGACAGACCGCTGCCACCGCTCCGGCGTATGTTCTTACAAAGCCGTATGTGTTCCCAGCAGTTGATGGAAATATGACCTATCATACCTCATGGGGATCTCACGGAGTAAAAGAAGAGGCAGAAACCATATTGAGCGTATTGAGTTCTTTCCGCCTCCGCTCCACCCTCGCAAAAATCAATCAGGGGCCACGCCTCACTCAGTATGTTATTGAACCGGCTCCGGGTACTCAGGTACAGTCCATATTGAGACGCGAAAAGGAATTTCAGGCAGCCTTACATTGCAATGCTTCATTGAGATTTGACAACGGCTATGTATATATTGAGGTTCCTACCGGTACAGAAACCGTGTTCCTGGGGGATATGCTTATTGATAATGCTTTTCAGTCCTCCGATGGGTTCACAATGGCGATCGGTATGGCAGTTGACGGTTCCAAACATTACATTGATATTGCCAAGGCGTGCCACATCCTTATTTCTGGTATGACCGGATCTGGTAAATCAATCGTGCTGCACAACCTCATCTTGTCTCTATTGATGAAGAAAGACCCGGTTCAGATGCACTTATATATTATTGACCCAAAGGCTACCGAGTTTGAGTATTACAAAAACCTCGCAGCTTGTACAGTCGTTTCCGAAGTGAACGGCGCAGTTGATTTATTGAAGAACCTCTGTATTGAGATGGATCGCCGCTACTCCGTTCTGGCTGCTGCCGGATGCCGTGACATTGACAGCTACAATACAAAGTTCGCAGATGCTCCTATGAGGCGTGACATAGTTTTCATTGATGAGTTATCCGACCTTATGAGCATGGGTGGAAAATCCGTTGAGGGACATATTGTAAGAATTGCACAGAAAGCCCGTGCCTGTGGCATCCACCTTGTAATCGCTACACAGTACCCGGTTGCAAAGGTTGTTACTGGATTGATTAAGGCAAATATGCCTACAAAAATCTGTCTCCGTGTTGGTACAGTCACAAACTCTATGGTCGCATTGGATATGGCCGGCGGTGAAAAGCTCATGGGTCATGGCGATATGCTCTTTCTCCCTAACGGTTCTCTTTCCCCGGTAAGGTTGCAAGGTGGGTTTGTATCTGAGACGGCAATCAACAATGTCGTTGCCGGTTTGATGAAAAATCAGTAAGTAGGAGGATGGTTAGAATGGCAGGAAAGACAACAACAGCTTGTACGCATGAACAGTACGAGACTATCATAAAAACTTTATATGAGGGCATTGGAGACTGCATACAGCCTAATCCCCGGATTGCTACGATCCTCGTTATTGAGGCGAATGTAGGATTGCGTATTGGAGATACACTCTCCCTCCGGCGTTCCTCTTTCATTAAGACGCCCTCCGGCCACGCTTTCAATATCGTTGAGCATAAGACCGGAAAGGTTCGCCGTTTCAAGGTCCAGGAACAGGTCTACAACTTCCTCCTTGAATATGCGGACTCTGAGGGCATTGAGGGCGATGATCTGATATTCCCTATCGGTGTCCGGGCAGTGCAAAAGCATCTGAAAAAGGTTTGCGACTGGCTCGGTCCTGAATATGAGGATATATCCACCCATTCGTTCCGTAAATACTTCGGAACGGAGATTTACTACAAGAACGGAAAGGACATTGAACTGGTCCGCCGCCTGTATCAGCACAGTTCAGCCGCCGTTACAGCTCGTTACTTGGGTGTTACGGACGAAAAGATTGAACAGGCATTAGATTCCCACGTTGATATTATTTACCGCCCCAAATGAGGCGCATATATAGTAATGGTTTCTTATAAGATTTGTCTATTTGAGTGTTGGGTAACAAGTTTCTGGCAGTTTTTAATGTGAAAGCTGCCGCCGGTATGAGGGTTGAAAACGGCATATACCATCCCTTTGTTGGCTGACAGGTTTTCCGGCTTTAATGCGAAACCGGATAAGGATTTGTGGGATCTCCTGACACTCGCGTATCTCCGGCGGAACGCACGATGCCGCTTTATAAGAACGTGTTCAAATAGACAAATGCTATAAGGAACCATTGAGGAAATGGAGGTCTTAGGCATGATTGATATTACAAACTGCAATAAAATCATCATTGATACAAACGAAAAGGTTGAAAAGATCATTGATTGGTACGAACAAAATAAAGATTGGTTGGATGCCGAAGAGTTCCGCATCCCTATCCCCTCCGCTCTCGTTGAGCTGCCGGAGGAAGATATAAAATTCTATTATGAATCTGAGGGTGTGTTTGCGCGGTTGCACCTGTATATGGCCGGTGTGTATGTCTGTAATTACAGATATGATCCGAAGTCTCAGAAGATAGGCGAACTCATCTTTCCGGCTGCTTTAAGCAAGGAAAAACGCAAGGCAGCTCAGATGATATTGGCTGCCGACAGAACGCCGTACAAAGAGGCATTGAAGTTCCACTCTCTCATGTGCTTCGCCACTCATTACCGCAACTGCATTGAGGAAACTGAACAGAAAGAGAAACATATCTCCAGTAGCCATAAGAAACGCATACAGCGTTCCGGCGGTACAACTCCGCTCATCACAACGTATCGCATTGATAACCGTCCCATTCCGGCACATCCGGGAGCAAAACGGCAATATACAAAGCCTACGGAACAGGTAAGTGTGAGAGGCTTCTACCGAACCACTAAAACAGGCAAACGTGTATGGGTTCGCCCATTCACAAAATACAACGGAAACTCTGAAAATCATAAAACATACAAAGTATAGGAGGACACTATGAGCAATTTGAAAGTATACGCAAAAACCATTGAAGATGAAGCACTTGAACAGATCAACGCTCTTCTGTCTCAGGATGCCTTTAAGGACTGCAAGGTCCGCATTATGCCGGATGTTCATGCCGGTAAAGGCTGTGTAATCGGATTTACGGCAGACCTGGGAGAAAAGGTTATCCCGAACATTGTCGGAGTAGATATTGGCTGTGGTATGCTCTGCGTGAGCATCGGACACGGAGACATTGATTTTGAAAAATTGGATAATGTCATTCGTACCTATGTCCCTAGTGGAAGAAATGTGCATGACGGTAGAGTTATGCGTTTTGGCGAATTACAAGACCTCTACTGTTACCGCGAATTGAGAGACACCAAGCGTATTGAGCGTTCTATCGGAACTCTCGGCGGTGGGAACCATTTCATTGAGGTTGATGTTGCTGAGGATGGATATAAGTATCTGGTTATTCATACCGGTAGCCGTAACCTCGGAAAACAGGTGGCGGACTATTACCAGAATCTTGCCTACGAATTGATGTGCGGTAAGGACGATTTGTATGAGCGTCAGGATAAGCTCATCGAGGAATACAAGGCTGCCGGAAGGAAATCCGAGATTGAGGGTGCAATAAAAGAACTGCACAAAAACTTCCGTGCCACTACTCCGAAGTTACCAAAGGATCTGTGCTACTTAGAGGGAAAGTATCGTGAACAGTATTTACATGATATGCGTATCTGCCAGAAGTTTGCATATTTCAATCGTGTGATGATCGCACAGATTATCTGTAATCACATGGGATGGGGAGTTGACGCCGATATGCCGGATTACTTTGAGTGCATCCACAACTATATAGACCACAATTCCAATATCGTCCGCAAGGGCGCTATCTCTGCAAAACTCGGAGAAAAGGTACTTATCCCTATCAATATGCGTGACGGCTGTATTCTCGGAACTGGTAAGGGCAATGATGATTGGAACTGTTCTGCGCCGCATGGAGCCGGTCGGCTTATGTCCCGGAGCAAAGCAAAGGAAACTCTCTCTTTGAACGATTACTCAACTTCTATGTCTGGCATCTACACCACTTCCGTATCTGAGGAAACCATAGATGAAGCTCCGATGGCATACAAGCCGATTGAAGAAATCATGGACTGTATCAAAGATACCGTTGATATTCTTGCGGTATTGAAACCGGTTTATAATTTCAAGGCAAGCGAATAAAGTAGCGTTATTTTATACATTGATGTATAATGGACTAAACATTGAACATGGAGGATATGCCTATGAAAATGAGATATTTAACTGTGTTGCTGTTATCCGCTATCCTATTGGTCGGATGTGGAAACAACACCACGACAAAGAACGGAAATACCGCAGTTGATGCCGCTACTGAAACCGAACATAAAGAAAACCTCGCTGATATGATGGAAACCAAGGAATACTCATGTACGGTTGATGATTCATTCATTTATTACGTTATGTATGTTACGAACAATTCCGATAAGGTTGTCAGCATTGATTTGAACGTGACCGCACTCGATTCTTCCGGCGGTATGGTTGGTTCTTCCAGTGACGGCACAAAGGCTGTTGCTCCCGGTCAGACTGCCGGGATATGGACCACATTCGATGAATGGGATAAAATAAGCAGCTTCGATTATACGATGTCCGTAAATGAGGAAAAGGACTTCTCTCCGGTATATGATGATCTTTCGATTGATTACAACACGACCGATACAGGTATTGTTGCATCTGTCACGAATAATGGGGAATCTCCTGCAGATTTCGTGTGGATGGATGTTGTCTATCTTAAAGATGGGGAAATGGTAAATTTCAGTGAATTGTCTTTCATGGACGATAATCAGGAATTGCAGCCGGGAACAACGCTCTCCGATGAGGGGACTTGCTACTCCGATTCTGGTTTTGATGATGTAGTGATTGCCATAAATGGCAGAAAATGATTTAAGGCAGAGGTTTTATTCCTCTGCCTTTTCTATGAGTTCCCATGCCTTTTCATCGCCAAATTCTTTCCTTACGGCTTTCCATAATCTGAGGTACTTCTTGGATTCTCTGTCCCTTTCAGTCCTTGCCTTATCAATCTGGCTTCTGATACGGCTTATGTACTGCTCATCCTCCGTCTGTATCAGCTTATCAGAATCCCGATACAGTGAACGGATCATACTCTCTTTGAGCATATCCACCCACGGAGTAGATACCTCTGTACTGCGTCCATTGACCGAACGGCGCATTTTATACTCTCTGCCGGATAAATCCTGTTTCTTTGCTTTCTTAGCGCAGTAATCTCCGATATAGACACCAATCCAGTCCGGTATCTCTTCCTTGACCTGATTGTATAATTCCCTTGTGAGAACATAATAGTTGTAATGGCCTACAAAGGATTTTGCAGCAGCACTATGGAAGTCCGCTTTCGACACCTTAATTTCATAGCACCGGAAAATGCCCTTTGTGTCATAGGTCATGTAATCAACTCTTTCTCTTCCGCAAAACCCGATTGTTACCTCATAACAGCCAAATACACCTGTCTTTCTTGTGGCCCATCTGATTGCTTTTTCCAGTGTTACGGTTTCCGCTGTTTTCATTTCAGATCCTCGATTGAGAATACAAGACCTACACAGTAAATCTCTCCATCTTCCCAGATGTCAAATTGTTCGCAAGGAATGTCTGTTTTGTAAGTCCATGCTGCCGGAAGTCCGTCCCTGTTCATGCCATCACACCAGACAGCATCTATCCAGTTTGCACGTTCTTCTCCCTCCTGGTCTACGCCGTCTCTGTCGAAGTACACTCTTCCTCCATCGAAGCAACCACCCTCATCGTAGATTGCACCATCGAACTCCATGAGATCATCAGATGCTCCGTAAACGATAACCAGGCCGTTTTCCTTTGCTTCCTGCTTTACATCGTCAAAACTGTCTCCGTATGCTCTTCCATTGAGCTTGTCTGCTAATTCTTTTGCTGTAATCATCGCATATCCTCCTTAATCTGTATATACCACTATTCTCTGTCCCTCCATTCTGTAACCAAAACAGAGGTTTCCACCGTCTGCTATGATTGCACAGTCATGGTCAGACAGATTATTCACGTTTCCGATAATCTCATAATATTTGCAGGCATATCCGCTGTCTCCGCTCATTATCACGGTTTTCTTAGAAAGAATCTTATTCCGCTGTTTCTCTGACATGCAATCCCATTCATACGGATATACCACAACTGCCTTGTCCTTGATCTTTTCGTACTCCTTGAACCATGTTTTAATCATCGGCTGACTCCTTTCTTGCATATTTGCACCCTGGGAAGTTGGTTCCGACATCAAGAAACATATCCAGAATGATTTTCTCACTCTCTCCGCAGAAATTTATGTGTCCTGTCTTTGTGTGCTTGACTATCAGTTTTTCACAGTTGAGGCAGCACGCCTTTTCGTTCCGTTCCTCAAACATCTGTAAAGCCGTCTTATTCATTCTTGTTTCCTGCCCTTTTGAAATGATCCGCAATTTTGCAGATTGTAACGTCTCCAATTCCTTTGATTGATGAAATCTCTTTGAGAAACTTGCTAATATCAGCACCACCGGAGGAATTTTTACCCTGATTAAAACCCTCACTTCTGGCTTTCTCCACTCTGTCCTCAACATAATGCACCAACTGCTCATCTGTCATTTTCCGCATCTTTACGGCTTTTTCGTGAATCTTATCCTCGTCCGCAGTTCTGCGGCAACTTCTTTTCTTTGCCATTGCAATCCTCCTATCTCATGTATGTTTCAACAATGCACGCATCGTCCTCCGGTGTCCTCGGGAACTTAAAAATAAATCCGGCTGACATTACATCATCTTCGCATCTTTTAAGATTTTCATATTCGCAGTAAACATTCGTTGGTCGATTCTTCTCTCCGTCCCACACTCTTGCCACCACTTTTCCCGGAAAGTCTTTCGGGCTGTCATATATCACTACTAGCGGCACTTTTATATCTGAATAGTCCACCAGATTAAGTGTCGGTACTCTCTTATACAACGGCGTGTTCTGCTTTGCTAATTTCTTCTGTTTGTTCACTCCCATACCTCCTGTAATTCCACATGGAATGATTTCAATAGTTCATCGTCCATATTTGACATAAATGTTCTGTACGATATATCAGGTTTATTTTCCATAAACCACTCTACCGCCTTTTGATTTCTGGCTGTTCTGGCAGATAGGTTTCTCCAATTATCCTGATACCGAACCCTTTTCAATTCTCCGTACCATACAAGAAATCGTTCTCTCGTGCCGTTCTGGTCAATCCTCATAGGCACATACGGATCAATAATCTTATAGTCTATCCGGCAGACTGCTGTTGGAACTGCCATAACCCACATTTCTCCTGTGGCAACGGCATCCGGCACTTTATCCGCTATTTGCTCCGGCATGAGGATAGCATCACTCTCTATGTAATACGCATGGATAACAACCGGTACACCAATCCTCGCCATGTTGTACACTACTGTTCCGCCTTGCGGCATCGCTTGGATTGCACTTAATACATTCGGTGCTGCGCATATTCTCGGAGTGGTGTTGTCCTCATTGGGGCAAATCTGTTTCGGTATTCTCGGTATGAACTTTTCCACTTCATCAAATGAAACGTGAACCAATTTACTGTTGTTTCTTTTTCCTCTTTGCTTCATCCTTTTTCCGTTGGCGTTCATCCCAGTAGGGATGTTCCAACCTTTCTAGTCCAGTGCATCCTATCTGCAGGCACTTATGGACTTTCATTTGCTTCGTTGATAGATACCCTTTATGTGTTTTGCAGTACGCTACCGGCGATTTAACCATATTTTTATCAATGCTCCGAAATAAATCAGGCATGGATAAGAGCTTTCGGGAACTCTTGAATGAGTTCTTCGCCCCAAATGTCCGTGAGGCTTGGTTTCATAAATACCGGTATGTTGTACTTTCTGCACTGCTCAACAATATTTTCTATCCATTCTCGTCTTGGTATGACTTTATCTTTTCTGCTGCCAGTCTCCGCTCCTACGATGATCCACTCCGGGATGTATGATTTCTCACTCAGCTCTCCAAAGTCTGCCAGTATAGGCTCTACTGACAAAAACGTATGGAACTCATAGTGTCCGTCCTGTCCCATATACTCCGTATCTGGATCTGTGACTGTCGTTCCGTACCACATATTATATCTGAGTGGTAATTCTCCGTAATGATGCAGCTCAATATATCTTCCTGGATTCTTCGTGAGGAAGAGGTAATTATGCTGCGGAGCTTTCTCACAAGCATTAAACACTTCCCTGATCCATCTATCAGGAACCCACTCTCCAAACACATCCGACATTGATCCGACAAAGATATTTCTCTGCCTCTTTTTGTCTCTGTATTCTCCCATGCGGTATCTGTGTATTGTCGGTACAAATCCGTGTGGATAAGCACATCTGTACTGTTTCCCGGTCTCATCGTCCACATAATACGGCTGCTCATTGATTTCGTAGACTTTTGAGCCATCATCTCTCGTAAGTTTGTACGTTTCCGGTTCTACCAGATGGCAGCCTTTTCTTGATACAAACCGGTTAGCAATACCTCTTGCATAACAATAAGGGCATTTGTGACGGCAACCTGTTATGGGATTCCATGTGCTGTCAGCCCATTCTATCTTTGTTTTATCCATTGCGTTTCCTCCTGACGTACTTCCCTACATGATTGACGTAGCCGCAATAACAACATCTCACATCATCTCTGAGGCGGCTCTTGTAAATCTGATTCCCACAGCATCCACAGTCAAATTCCTGTGGATTGATTTTCTTTTTCTTCATGAACGCATCACTCCTTTGGAAATAATTTGTCATAAAACCATTCAATATCACGGCGAATCTTGAAATATCTAAATTTTTCCTCTTCGCTCGTGCTTCTTACACTGATATACCCGTGAAAAGCATTTACCTCTTCTACTACCACCGGAAGCTCTGCATATTCCGTCTTTAACATCCACTCACTTCCGAGAGGGTATTTATCGAATTTTGAATAGTCGATCTTTTCGTCCGCATGAAACGGAAGATCGTATTTTCTTTTATCCACAGCCAAATCGTCAATATAGCAAGTGGCATACACTTTTCTTGGATTGTTACCATATTTTTCAACGTTTTCCGGCAGATTATCATTGACCGCGTCGAACTCTAAACCAAATTTTCTGCACCAGTCCACCGCCTCTTTCAGATGTTCTTCCACTCTGCAAGTCCAAAGGATCACTTTTGCTCCCTCTGTTCTGCGTTGAATAAGGTGTTGTATCAGTTTTTTATTCGGTGCTCCAATTCCGGGCCACTCGCTTTCGCAAAGTGTTCCATCGAAATCTACCGCATAAATCGGTACAAAACTACTCATCTCTATTCCTTTCCATCCCTAAATCGAATAGGGATAATTGTGCTTTTTCTCTTTCCAGCCTTGCACTGGATAGCTTATACATATCCTCATCAATTTCAAATCCAACAAACCTCACGCCGGTTCTGTGATATGCGATGAGACTTGACGCAGATCCTACATGAGTGTCAAGCACCACCCCCCCCCCCGATAGCTTAAAAGCACCTACGAGATATTCGTACAATGCTATTGGCTTCTGGGTTGGATGGATGCGCTTCTCTGAATTTGTTCCGCCAGTGTTTGAGTATCTGAACAGTTTTGCCGGGAGATTGTAAGAAGTCCACGCAATCTCCGCTTGTGAAAAGGCATCCCACGGCTGCACCTTATCCCATACAACAAAACACTTTGTTGGTGGCAGATTGAAATAATTTCCGCCCCATATAATCTGATTTTTCGATACCCGGAACAATTCTTTGAAGTATTCCTCCGTTGGCGGTTTGCTATCCCATTCCTTTACCTGTCCACTCCGTTTCAATCTGCTTGCGGTGCTTTCGGCTGGATAACCGTTTTTCGTCCGGCTCTTGTTGGTTCCCATCGCCATGTTCGGTGCATTGATTCCGTATGGCGGATCTACGATTGCCACATCGAAGTATTTATCAGGGAAAAGTTTCATACCGGCCATGCAGTCCATGTTGTAGTAACCAAAATCTAATTTATCCACTTAATAATGCTCACTCCCTTATAACCTTTCTGAAACTCATACCACGCATACGCAACTGCGCTTCCGCCTCCGGCTTTCATTTCCTCAAACATTCCGTTTTTGGCGCACAGAATACGGCTGCGTGACACATATACATATCTCGGAGGGTATTTCTTAAACAGTTCGCCTCTAGCCTTTCCCTCCAAAAACTGTAATTTAAGGAACATGAACACTTTTCTCCCGTCCGGTATGATCGTCATTGCGTGCTCAATAAACTCTTTCGCATACTTGTATGGAGGATTGGTAAGAATATCGCCATCCCACATTTCTGTTGTCTGCAAGAAGTCTATTCCACCCTCTCCATACCCTCTGTCGATAAGATCCGTACTGCGGACCTCATAACCGAGTTCTGTGAGACGTTCTGATAAGTGTCCTTGTCCTGCAGAGCACTCCCAAATCTTACGATTCAGCTCTGCCCCCCCCCTGTAACAATGCGTCTACTGCGATAGGGTCTGTCGCATAGTAGTCGTTAATCTCTCTTTCTTTCTCTGTGTGGTTGGACGCACCAAGAGTTGTAAAAATACTCTTGCCATTTCCGATCCAATCTTTTTCCATCTCTGATCTCCTTATAAATATCCAAATCTATAACCATATATGGATTCTAGTTCTCCGCGGCATACTTTACCGACCGAGTTCGGCGGTAGGTTGTACAGTCGTTCCGCCTCCCGACATGAGAAAAAGATTTCTTCCTCATCGCCTATGCAGATAACCATTCTGTGTTTCCCTGGCTTGTCCTTGCGGTTTCCGCACTGTACGCCCTTGTCCGCCCATCTGAGGTTGTATATGCTGTTATCAAACCTTTCCATGTTATTTATATGGTCTACGGTGTCATACCGCCGTCTGTCTCCCATGAAGAAAGTCTGCATAACAATCTGGTGTCTCTTAAACCGTACTTGGTTCCCGTCCGTATCTGTGAACATACTGGAAATATCGTATTTATCTCCGTATGCCATATTGCAGAGGATTCCATTCCGTATGAGCCTGCCAAATGATGATATGTAGCACTCCATGTTGAAGTCATGCACGCTCTTTACTTCCAAATTCTCATCAAACTTGACAAGCTGTGTGATTTTTCTCCATGTTTCTTCCTTATCCGGGTACTTCCGGCGGATATACTCAAAAGTTTCTGTTTCTCTCATACTCTCTCAAATGTGTAGATTGAATTTCTGGTTGTTACCTCGATGTATTTTCCTCTATCCTCGGTCTTGAATCCGATAACCGTACTCGTAACAATCATGCCGACATACGGCGTTCCATCCGGCTGAGCCAACCATTCAATCATCATGGCATCTCCGTTTCTTGGAGTGGGTTTCTTGCACATTCTCCCTACTCTGAGAGGGTATCTGCCCTCAATTCTCGGATTGCCTTTTCTGTCTGTAATTGATACAACTCTATAAGTTTCCATGGCAGCCTCCTTAATAAAGATTCCACAAAAACAGTTCTTCGTTTTCTGCCGGATCGCACTTTTCTTTCCATTCCAGTTTTCTCACTACATCCCATGTTTTCATGCAGATATTGGATAAGTCGTACCGGTCGTACACCCTCTTGTCGATAAACAGACGCATATCCAAGTCCTCATCGTAGAGATTGAAGCTCATGTATTTCAGATTGCGAATATCTTCATCTGTGGCTTCTGCATGGACTGTTACTGTGATACCGTCCAAGTGTTTCAAAATTACCGGATGATCGTCCATTGTCAGGCAAGCCGTATAAAGATAAATTCTCTGTCTCTTATTCTGCTTTTTGAGCATTTTAATGACTGTGTAAAGCTGTGCCGGATTTATCATAGGTTCTCCACCGGTAATCACAACTTCCTCATAATCCTTTAACGTTGTGATACCGCCAATCACTTTCGCCAATGATGTGTAATCCAATTTGCTGTTGCAGCACCCCGGACACTTCCGGTCGCACTTTGATGTGATAATTACTCTCGCTGTCTTTTTCATCTTTCCTCCTATCTCTGAGCCAAAAGTTCCTCATAAAGTCTCTTGTAGACATCTCTTTCTGCCGTAATCTTCGCAATTTCCAACTGCGTCTCCACATCCGGCAGAACGGTTTCTTTTACCACAACCGGCTCAGGTTCTTTCTTCTCAGGCTTCTCAACTTCATTTGCAGCTTCCGCCCATTTCTTTACCAGTTCATTTCCTTTGATGTTGGTTCCAATGCCAATGCTTACTGCAAGTGCCGCATCTATGCGTTTCATTTCAGCCATAGAGCACTGCCCTATGTAATCCCCAACCTTATCCTTATTCACGGTATCAATCTGTTCACAGAGCACCGTGGACGGATATTTTGAGCTGTTGATTTTAACGTGTGTCGGCAAGGGTTTCTTCTCCTGGGTTGTAAGATACACAATCTCCAGTATGGGACCGGCATTATTGCCAATATCATTGCTGATGATTACCGCCGGTCTACCCCCCCCCTGAACATTCCCGCTATATTCGTTATCATTGCGGATATAGAAGATTTCGCCTCTGTAATACTCTTTATTCATGGTTTCCTCCTTAATCCATGCCGTCATATAAACTCTCTGACGCATAAACCTGTTCATCTGTGAGTTCTCTCAACGCTTCAACAATTCTGAGTTTTGTTTCCCTACAAGGGAAATATCCATACTTTGCATATCTCAACATTCTCTCGAATGTACTCATTGGGTACGGTATGTTGTTATCTGTCACAAGTCTTTTCAGATGCAAATGTTCAAAAAACTTATCATCCATAAGGATTCTGTACTCAATGTGTGTTTCCGGCTTTTCCTCCCCTGTATCAAACGGATCATCTATCTCTGAAATTCCATCCTCAATCTCGGCTTTGTAATAGGCGAACTTCGTAACGGTAAAATCAAAGTTGTCAAGTATCTCCTTTGGTGTTCCGAATATCTTGCAACACAGCTCCACTATAATCCCGGTTTCCATGTGCTTATACGCTTTCACATTGTCATTTTCATAATGGAAGTAGTATTTTTCATCTCTCTTATCATCGCCCTCATATCCGGGTGTCTGGCTGTCAAAATACTGTACGGCATCGTCAAAATCACTTGCCTTTTCAAAGAAAATGTCTAAGTCCTTTACGTTTTCCTTGTTGAAGATATTTTTGAAACATCCTCCGCAGATAAATCCTTTATGTCCTGCCATGTACTCATCAAGCCAATTCAGCATCCAGAAGTTATCTCTGTCTCTTTCTACTAACACATTCCTATACCTCACTTTCCTGTGGCATTTCAAAAATTCCAAGCGGCTGATCTGCCACATAGTCGCATACCAAATCTCTCGGATTTTCGTCTCCCCGGTCAAACATTAAATTCATGGTGTAACAATCCAGAAGCATTGAAATCGCCATTCTGCATTTTTCTTTGGTTGAATATCTGCCAATCACAATATTCTGTTCTTCTACGAGGGCAGTAACTTTGTACCGCCCATCGTATTTGTCAGTGGTTTCATATTTTGAAACCTTGTCGTTGTTCAGAACTACCGCTCCATCCTGAGACTTAACAAACATCACATTTTGCCTCTCTTTCCGTAATTCTTCCCATCTGGCGGTCAATCTTGAAATCAATACGTTCATTGACTTCTCCCACGCAGTTGAAAATAATTCCAAGCTGCGTGAGCATGATCTGTACATCTGCGATTTCATCAATAACCGCATCTCTCAAATCGGAATCCTTTGTGTTGCTCCGGCGGAATTTCAGAATGGCTTTAATGAGTTCCGAACACTCTTCGATTGCCATATCTTCCTGTTTATCCGAACCGTAGGTTTCCACGATTGTATTGAGGTCTCTTAACTGTTTCTGTGTCATATCTGCCTCCTGTTATTTTCTGTTTGCTTTTGCAATGCTCACAATGAGTACCAGAAGCAGGATAAGTACAATCCATGCAATCTCAATCCACAAGGGAATGAGAACCACCGGCCACGACCACTTAATCAGCTTGCAAAGTTTCAAAACAATGAATACGATCTGTAATACTCCTAAAAATTCCATACCGCCTTTTCCGGCACTGCTTTTATGTTCGTTCATACGTCCTCCTTAATATCTGATATTCAAATTTCCATGTTCATTGATCCAATCAATAATTTCTTTGAAACCAAGTCCTCCATCGTCCCAAGGTTTCATAATGTATTCGTACTGTTTTGGATGTGTTATCTTCATCCTTTCAAAACGTCCGGGAGACTTTTCCAAATGGCATCCATATCCGCAAAACATACATCCGGTGCGTTCGCACCCGGTAGTTTTGAGTAGTGGTCTGCCAAAATCAAATATTCCCAAGTCTGTCACATCTGCCAGAGTCATTTGACCGTGTTCCTCATCCTCCGTCACAACTTCTCCGTAAACGGAACATATCGGTCTGCCAATCTCTGCGGATTCCATCGTTGCTCCTGTCTCTCTTGAAACGTATCTGTCTCCATATCTCATGTACTCATCGCTTTGTTCTGCCCTCCGGCGAACCATATCGTCTCCGTACAATCTGATGTATGTAAGCACATCCTGTTCCGTCCAGAATGACATTGGATTGCTTATCGGAGATTTCATATCAAATCCATTGCAGCCATTTTTAAGCCATTGTTGTGTCCTTAACCGGCTTTCCGTTGCCATCTGGGCTGTCATAGGTTTTCTGTCTGTTCGTCTGACATAGGAATGTAATGGAGATTTCTTCATAACCTTGCAGCACATTGCGGACACATTAAATGGTGCCGATAAGAAAAATTGGTATCGTGATTTGTCGTATCTTTTTGAATATTCGTTCGTTTCGATTCCTTTTTCCTTATGGATAACTTTCCCATAAAGTTGTAAATATCTTACAGGTGGTTTTTCTTCTGCTGCGCTAGGGATAATCCCCATCTTTAGCTTCTCGTATAGTTCCTTGTTTTGACCTCTCCGATCGATTCCTAGAATATCCGCAATACCCCAAGCATAGTGATGGTCTGTCTGTCTGTCTGTCTGTCTGTCTGTCTGTCTGTCTGTCTGTCTGTCAAAGTGTTTCGCTCCGTTTCTATGCGTGTCAAGTATTTTCTAGCCGCATCTACGCACTCAGAAACCTCTTTGCTTATGAACGGGTAGCCATATTTCTCAATTACCTGTCTGAATGTCAGCTTTGGTCTTATCCAGTCCACATTACTGACCGTTTTTACAAACAGACGAATTTCCGGGTATTCAAGTCCGGTATCAACAAATACCGCCTTGATGTTTGGGTACAGTTGCCTTGCAATATCAAGGAGAACTGTGCTGTCTTTTCCACCGGAGAAAGATACATACACACCGTCCTCTCCATACATATCCACCCACTCACGGATCCTCCGCTTTGTCATGCTGATTTTGGATTTAAGTGAGAGTGACTGCATCTGGTAAAGGTCGGATATAACGTGTTTATTTCCCACTTCTATATCTCCTTTCTGGTGTTACATATAATTTGCTTCTTTGAATACGAACGTGTGCTCTAAGTCCAGTTTTTCAGACAGCTCTCTCAGTCTCAGGTCATTGGAGCTGTAAATCTTTTTCTTTTTCATATCAGCGACAAAAAACTCCTGACCGGTCTGTAAATACTCTCCTACCTTGCTTTTCCGGCAGATCTCATAGTCTGCATACTCAACGTCTGCTTCCTTGTTATCTGCCTGTTTTTCCTTTTCTGTTTTTTCAAACATACTGAATTTTCTCCTTTCAAATTATTTTTGTTTGGTTGACTAAACATTTTCTGTAAAAAAATTTAATGTAATCCGTCAGACCACTTGTAAAGAATAACTGCGACATCCTCACTTGGATATGACACACTCAGGAATTTTCCATCAACCGCCTCGCAGGCATCCGTTACTCTTCCAACGAACTCGGAAAAGTCCTCTTTCTTTTCAACATAATCGTGAAATCCCATTGTTCCCTCATCTATGGTATGTGATTTTCTTTTCACGATTGTTTGTTTCAATTTCTGCATTATCCTTTCCTACCTTTCTGCTTTTACTTTACAGTTTTTATACACATCCTCTTTTCCAGAGAATAACTGCCCTAAAATTGCCACCAGAACATTTACTACAATGCTGTTTCCTGCCTGCTTGTAAAGCTGAGTGTTACTGTTTACTTTCTCCGCCTTATGGAAATCCTCATCTGAGAAATCCATCAGTCTCCAACACTCTTTGGGTGTAAGTTTTCGTATGCGATACTCCGTACATACCTTTGAGTTCGCATCTCCGTGTGTTCCGGCAGTCAGTGTCGGCGCGTTGCCATTGTCTGAATAAACTGATCCGCACTGACTTCCATCCGTGGAAACCTGTCCTACTTTTGCCACATCAATCTCCTTATCTTCTGAAATATCATTATGCTGCATACTGTTCTGCCCCCCCCCCAGATCAAATTTTTCTATCCGGCAAATGCCAATACTCTGTGCTGTCAGTGTCGGGCAAACCTGACCGCCGCCCTGCACCCTCCCTCTCCGTATCTTACTTGTAGGATAAGAGAAATCTGCGACACCACCTATCTCACATTCTATGTAGCCTTTTGCCGTTGCCTGCCTGATGCCTACATACTCTTTATCCATCGTCCACCGTCCTTATCTCCAAAACATAATTGTCTTTCGCAACGCTCGTAAGCGTATTGCATATACCCTGTGAGTTCGGTTCTAACCGTTGTTCTGTCGGTGCGCCTACGGTTCTGTCAGATGGGTTCGTGGGATTTCTCCCTCTTGACGCACAAATTATTCTCTCAATCACACATTTGTCTCCACATCCGTCTATCGTTCTTAAAGTTCCGCAACAGCCGTCTTTGAAAAATCTTATTCCCTCATCGCTTCTGAGTTCACATACGGTCTGCTCTTTCTGGTAACTGTGAGTACCCCCCCCACATGAGTTTGTGGAAGAGATATTGCACAATCTATCGTTCTGATTCTGCAATATGTTTAGCCTCCGTCTCTGTTATGATGCAAGGTACAGTACCCCCCCCCACTCATGATTGCCGGAGCTATGCCGCCGGTATCATACACTCTCCCTTGGTTTGGGTTTTCTCTCGTGGAAGTGGGGAGAATATTGCCTAACCTTTTAATTCCGGTCTGCAATATTTTCTTTCCTTTCCTTGATTTCTAATATCTTTGGTTCCCTATTACCCCCCCCACAAGTGGTTATCGTTGGTGCAATTCCATCTACGGAATACACTCTTCCACATTGAGGATTATCCCAACTACCACCAGTTAGAAAGTTTCCTATCTGTCTAACTTCCATCTGTTTCCTCAATCACATATTTTAAATGTTTATAGTCACTCGCCAGTAGGGTAGGACATATCAATTCGTACAACGCTTTGTTGTATGGGTCGTATATTCCACAAGCACTTTCGGAGGATCTTTGTAGTCTGTTGCCCTTATTGCTTGGCAAATACCCCCCCCCGATAGAACTCTGACCCTGTCCTGAACTTCCTTTTCCGGGTTCAGTGAGCCGACTACAATTATCCTGTCTGCCATTCATTCTGTCCTCCACTAAAACTTTGGGTGGATCCTTATAATCCGTTGCCGATAACGCCACCGATATTCCGTCAGGGTTCATTATTCTTCCACGTTCCCCTCCGGTTCCCGTATGAGCTATTATCATCGGGCGGTTCATTCGTTACATGGGCTGTCTGCTTCTGTAAAATAGAATCCCAATGATGTTTGTCTACTGAGCTTCTGCCCCCCCCCCGAACGGTTTTTGAGATGCCGTCTAACTGACCGCTTTCTCTCAGGTCTTTAATGAGTTTCTGCGCCTTTTCGGAATTGATGTAGTATCTTTCGTCTACCTCATCCTCCAAGTAATCTTTCATGGTTTTATCCAACGGAACCGGCTGCGGAAATTTGTAATTATAATCTCCCAGAATAGATACCATGAAGCATCGCTCTCTGTTCTGCGCCACGCCGTAGTCCTTTGCATTGAGAATCTGCGTATAACACTTATATCCCTTGCTTTCAAGGAAGCTGCACCAGCTATGAAAATCATCTATGTTGTCCGCACTGATAACCTGTGGCACATTCTCCATGAGAAGTATCTGGGGAAGATTTTCTGTCTCATTCAGAAGTCTTTCAACTTCCCACAGTAACCCGGAACGTGTTCCTGATCCTTTTTTCATTCCTCGCATCTTTCCGGCGAGTGATAAGTCCTGGCAAGGTATTATGGAAACGAATACGTCATAAGGTAGGTGTATCTGTCAGTATTCGTTATTGCCAGATCACCCCCCCTCATTGAGCAAATGTTGACAAGGTTGTGCGTGGCTTTTATGTTGTTGTAACATTCTCTGCGCCATGCGTCACTGTATGAATGACTCCTTATCTGCTCTTCCGTGAGAGGTTTCTTTCCATCCACGGATATTCCCAACTGAGTAAGTGCTTGTATAACATCCTCAGAACTCATTTCTGCGCTGTAATCAGTATCATCGTCCGCCATGTGAATAGCTTTGTATGATGCCGTGGCGTGCATTTCCCATTCAGACATAAGGTAATGTTCAAACGGTACGCCAAGATTACGGAGTGCCATCGCCTGGGAACCAACCCCGGCAAACAATTCTATCAATCGCACCGGGTTGTCAGTCTTAAATGTTGGGTACATTAAATCAAACATTGAAATCTGATCCACTCGTTTTCTCCTTTCTTTGATTTTTTATCATGCAAAATCTCGCATAATTAAGTTGCCGGAAGTAGTCATTATTCGCATTTTCCCGCATTGCCGGTAAGGTACTCAGCCGTGTTTCATAACACTTATCACACACCTTTTTCCCTTTCATTGTTGGATTTTTGCCACATATATAGCAAATGCCGTAGTCCGGTCTCTCTGAACGTGACAAATCGCATCGGTTTTTGTCTCTGTAATTTTTCAGATACGCCCTGCATCTCTGGCATAAACCACCATTCTGTGATTGATGTCTTCCGCATCTGGGGCATAGTCCGTTTTCGATGCGTGTCTGTTTTAACTGCCTTTTCCTCAGCCGATCTTTCTCTTTCTGTTCATCGGTTTTTCCTTTTTCCGAATAACTATCTTGAAATTGACCCAAACACTCATAACATAGCTTTTTGTTAGGTTCTGCTGGATTTTTCCCACAATGAGTGCATATCCCAATCCTTTCATGGTATTTTCGGTTCTGCTTGCGTAATTCAGAATTTCTTGCAGCACAGTCAGGACACATGGATCTTTCCGGCGTTGGGTTTTCCTTACCGCACTTCGGACACAATCCTCTTTCCCTCATCTCTTTGTATGATAATTTTCTCAATTCATTTCAGAGGTTCCCAGGATTTATGCGCGCTGCCCTTTCCTCCGTCTATTTTCTACCGAACTTCTCATACATTTCATCCAGTCTCTTTCTGGTTTCGTTTGACATACCGGATGGTGGTTCGGTCTTTTCCTCCGGCACTTCAATTTTTTGCATTTCTATCTGTGGGTCTACTGCCTTTTCCATAAGTGCTGCGTGTTTCTTCCCCATATCGGCTATGAGCATCCTTACATTCTCCGGCAGACGTGCCTCTTCTTTCATCCGCTGCACCGAAGTCCGATAGTTCCTGATAAAGTGCGACTGTTCAATGGTTGCCACTTGGTCTGAATCCATCAACGCCCACTCTTTGAGGTTTGCCGCCGTTCCAACAGCTCTTTGGCACGCCTCCGGCAGTTTTGCAAATTCCTCTTCTGAGTTATAACCGGAGTTCCTTAACGCCCTCTGTACCAACGCCCATGCCTGCAGTTCGCTCATGCTTTCTTCCGCCGGAGCAATTATCTCCGTTGCTTTAGTGCGAATATCTGCGATGGTTGGCGGAAAACGTTCACTCGTCATGTACTTTTGTATCGCCAAATTTGCCTGCTCATACGGAAGATCTTGTAACAATCCATACCACACATCGAAAGCGTCTTTATCTGGTATGAATGTCGGCTGTGCGTAGACCGCTTTCATAGCTTTTACCAAAATCTTAAATTCTTCTCTTTCCATTACCAGCCATCCACATCCTTTACTCTGTTTCCAATGCGATCTCCGCTATTTCTGTATGCAGAAGATGATTGCAATTTATCCCAAATAATGCCTTTCCAACCATTCGACATACATTCATCAATAAGATTGCATACGGCAGTATCTCCATAGACAGAGACCTTATTGGCAACCTGTTTCAACAACGACTTCATACCCTGCTCTTTATATCCGTCTTTCCGTTCCGTCTTATACTTGAACCATTCGCGAAGTTTATCTGCCATTACATCAGATATGGTGTACTCAGGGAGAAGCCTTTCAAAAATTGATTGGGTAGTTTCCCTCTTTCCCCCTTTTTTATTTTCTTTCTCTAACTCTTTCTCTAACTCTTTCTCTATGTTACTTTTTTGAACATCAGAGTTACATTTTGTTACATTGTCGTTACTTTCAGTATTTTCAACGGTTTCAGGCTTTTTCTCCTTGCTATTTTTCCGTTCTCTGTACTCACGAACTCTTTGAGCTGATGCAGATTCAGAACCAATCATTTCGATTGATTTCGGCATAAACAGTGTTCCGTCACTTTCTGTAATTACTAATTGCAGTTTTGTAAATTGTTGTAACGCTTGTGTAACGATATGTAACGCAAAGCCGGATGCCTCCGCCAACATTTCCTCGTCATACGGAATATCTTCGGAATATCTAAGCCGCCCCTCATGGTCTATGGCTTCTGTGAGCATCCACATATAGAAAAGCACCAACAATTCTCCGTTTTCCTTGGCTCTGAGTATTTTGATATAGTGCTTTCCGAAGAAATTCCGGGGCAATTTAAGCCAATAATACTTTTTCTCAGCCATCGAACGGTCCTTTCTCTATCTCTTCAAGGAAAATCTCAATCCTTGGGTTTTTCTTATCCACAAAGAAGTCATGTGTAAAGTTATCAATCTCGCCCCAACCGTCATTTTTGATTACTCCGCATTTCTGCAATGCGTCCTCAAATACTTTGTCAGCAAAGGCGAATATATTGCCCTTGTCTCGCTGCTTATCCGGCTCATAGAACCGATAATGAATAATGATGGGATTATTTATGGTTAGTCGTGGCAACTGCGTTCTAATGGCATTACACACGATCATCTGATAGTCTCTTTTCATTTTTGCACCCATCTGCGGATGCCTTGCACATTCATGCAAATAATCGTTAAGATCCGGCAAGGTTCTGGTTCTGCCATAGTAATTCCCTTTGATAACAACCTTGTGCATCTATACCCCTCCTTTCCTGCTTAATGGGTGGAGCCGCCCACAATGACGGCTCCTGGGTAGTTTAACAAAAGATCCTTTTATACCATTCAACTAATCATTTCTTAAAGGAGGTAACCAGTTTTTGTATTCTGCGGTATTCGTGACATATTTTCCTCAGAGACCAATCTTAGGAGATAATGCAGAACATATTTACGGTTACGATTATTAAGAAATCACGAAAATGTTTGATACATCCGCAAGTTCTTTTTCGAGATACGCTTTGATGTTGGCTTTCGCCTCATTCTTCCATGCGCCTCCGTCTGCCTCAAACAAGGCACAGGTAACGCCATAGCGATCATTGTCCTTTACTCTGAAAATGAAGTTACTCATAGGCTGCGCAACTTCTGTAAAGGTTCTGTACGGCATCAGGCGGCACGGACTTGGAACTTCAACTTCCTGCAGAGAGGCAACGCCTTTCTTGATTGCTGCTTTCTGCCCTACTCCGGTGTCTCCGTATTCCGCAACAGTGCCGGCCTTAACATTTCCGGCAAACTGTAAGATGATCGGCTTATCATTTGCCTCGGCATCCTCATTTAAGAACTTGGACTGCACACCGATAACAAACTCTTCGTTTCCAATGAACTGACCGAATGAAAACTCCGGGATCTCTGCTTTGACAACTGCCAGTGTTTCTCTCTGGCGGTCTGCATCCAAACTGGAAAACAGACGAACCTCAGTAGGAGATACCACCTGGGCGATGTAATGACCGGTCTTGAAATCTGCTTTACTCTTTTTGATGAAATCCACAAGGCTGCTCAGATTACTCATCGTGATACTGGTTGCTCTGAGTTCCTTGCCGATCTGTGTCATATCTTTGTCTACATAGGTTCTTCCCTCAATTTCCTCAATATGGGGAGCATCGAGAGAAAGAATTTTCTCAATAGCTGCTTTTAACATATTTCCCTCCTGTTACTGGATAATCTGCCAATCCTCTGCCAGAATATCTCCGATTGACGGAACCCACATCGCATGAGAACCATCTGCGGTTTTAATCTGCAAGTAAGGGTCGCATTTGAATAAGTCTCCCTCATTCATCCCCCATGCTTTGGCTGTCTGTAAGTTACAAGGGATGCCGTCAGGGTAACCTTTCTGGAATACAACAAACATTCCCTTTCCATTCCATCCGAGACGGAATATTTTTTTGCCGCTTTTAACGGCCTCTAATGCTTTTCCAAAATCCATGATTAAACCTCCTGCAAATCTACATCTTCCATAACAGCTCTTGCTTCAAGAACTGCAATATAGTCTGTCATGGCTTTGATCTGCATATTGTAGGTACTTCTCGGACAAGTAGGAGTAAAATTGAGTTCTCCATTGTCCCACTTTTCAAGCATCGCCTTTAACTTCTGATAACGAATAACAACCTGACAATACTCCGCTCTAAAACGTTCCTTGTAGTCCTTGCTCATCATCATTTCTGCGGTGTCGGCTAATTCCATAGGTCTTTTATCGCACATAATGTCCTCCTAACTGTTTACTGCGTCTCTCATGCTGATTACTTTCGGACCCTCTTTCGGAGTTTCTTTTTCCAGAACTTCTCCGGTCTCAGGATCGCAGCCAAGTTCCTCAGCCGTTACCGGTCTCTCTTCCTCATCTTCCTCCGGGTTCATGCTCATACCGCAATCATCCAAAGTGAGCTGACCTTTGATTGCACCTTTGGAGTGCTCCGTAAGCGTTGTAACACCGCTTCTGAAATCCTTGTTGATGAACAACTGAGTTTTCAGTCCCATCTCAGGAGCTAACTTAACGGAAGTCTGCACCTCAACGGAAACATCCTCTCTATCATCCTCATTCGGAGTGAGAGTAATCTTTACGTCAAGTACACGTTTCTTCTTTGCATCAGTGTTCAAATCCAGAATGTTATCTGAGATTTTCGCTAACGCTCTGTCGATACGTTCCTGAACCCCTCCGGCACACATGGATGCCAATGTAAGTTTCTCTGCCACTGTTTTCACTTCCTTTCAAAAGAATTATTTATAATAAGCATTTGCCTACTATACGAATGTTTTTCCGTATCTTTTCCGAAACATTTCCTTTGCCTCGTTTTTATCCTTGGCTTGTCCGGTAGATACCATTTCAAGCTCATACGCCAACTGTGCAATGATATGGCTCATTACTTTCATTTCCTTGTTGTGATGAACACTCATTCTGCTTGAATTGTGGTGGTCCGGCGATAAAGGAACCCACAGACCATCTTCGTCTGCATGGCTCCTGTTCGCCCCACCCATCAAATGATGTCTCTCGACACCGTAAGAGCCGTCTATCATATCGTAATCAGCGTATTTCATATCAATTACGATTGAATCTTTCATTAAATCTCTCCCATCAACATATCCATGGAGACGGGGCCATCCAGAACCTCAGTATCAGCACAATAATCGCAGACCTCGCATCTCAGAGGTTCAATTTCTCCATCTTTCAGGCGTTGAACCTTGATGATGTTGCTTTGGAACTCTGCCAGTTTCTCATCCATAACCATAGGTGGAATTTCAATAACCTTAATTCTCGGATGAGGTATATTTCCTGGAGAAGTCTTATCTTTGCTAATTGCACAAATATAAAACGGTAACAATTTACCCGTGTTCTGCCTATATATTTCTCTATAAACAGCCCCTTGGAGGTCATATCCCCACCATTCGCAGAAATTAAGTCTCTGCCCCAGGTCCTTTGCATAAAAAGTTTCTGTAACAGATTTTACGGTTTTTAAGTCAGTGATCCTTTTTCCATCACAACTATCAATTTTGATTTTTACCGGTATGCCATTGATTTCCCCTGTCATAATTACCTGTTTATCTCCGGCCATATACTGCATAAAAACTTTGTCTTTTTCTGCCCTGTCAATCATTGCAGAGGCCTGTTTGTACTCGGCTTTCAATTCTCCGGCGGTTTTACCTCTGGATGAAAAGATTTCTGGGTGCTGAGCGGAAAATGTAGGAAGTGTCCCCTCAAAGTAGGCATCCACATAAGAACCTACCAATAACGGAGTGGTGGAGACTTCCTCTACTTCTCCCCGGAGTTTTGCCATCGCATAAGCCTCGCAACCTAACTTTCCGGTTGTTCCATTGAAGTCCTTATACTGAGATACGGACACATACTGCATATTGGCTTCCTGCGAGTAGTAATTCTCCGGGGTAAGTGCGATGAGGTCACTCATCTACTTCCTTAAATGTTCCGTCAATCACACCATCAGAATCCTCATCTCCGTTATGAGAACTCTGATCCTGAGACTGATAAATGTCCTGTGCCTGATACTTCTCTTTTGGCTTTTCCTTTACATCAAAGGCAGATCCATCTTCAAATGCCTGGCACTGTTCTGCGGTATCAAAGTTGAGGTCAATCAACTTACACAGTCGGCGGAGAACTGTTTTCTTACACATCTCTCCGTAACTTTCTTTCCACGCCTTACTGTTTGCTGCCTTAGAGAACGTCTGTCTGGTGTGCTCAATGTCCTCTTTACTCATGGTGTCATACATCATGGAACCGTCTTTGTAGAGAACTACAGCAAACGCACCGATGATCTCTCCGTTTGAAAAAGTCTTAGGTCTGAAATTGACATACTGCTTTCCGTTTTCAATTACTTCCTCAAACTTATCTCCCTCCCGGACTACCTTTGCGTAGATGTCCTGAATAGGATTGCTCGAATATCTCTTGCACAGTTTGATCTCTCCCTTGTAATCAGTCTGGAACTGACACTGATTTCCGTAAGGGATTGCGTAACACTCTCCATTGAAAAAATCGAGACCGAGAAATGCGCCCTTTAAGAGAGTTCTCACTACTGTAGGTGCTTCGCATTTAGAGAAATCAGCCTGTCCGTCCTGCAGAACTGTCATACAGTTTTGCAAAAATCTCTGTTTGTTAAATTTCTCAGGCAAAGCTGCAACCTGTTTTTCAAGGCTTTCGTCAAGTCCTTTGTGGACTGCTACCAAATAATTTGTGTCTTTCGTTGCCATAAATTACCTCCTGTTTTTTATGAATCTGCCTACCAATAGAACACTACGGTAGGCAGATTATTTGTTTTATTCGCTATCGTTCTGCCCCCCCCCGAAGAGAGTTTCCATAAATTTTGCGAAACCATCTTCGGAGTTGGAATCAGCTGCAACAGTCTCAAAACCAAACTTCTTTTTCATAAGCTCAGCCAACTTTGTAGTCTGCTCAGCCATGATGTCCTTGACACGATCATTAGTTTCATCCAACCATTCAATACCGCCGTCCAAATCTTCAAGAAACTTTCTGTTTCCAGATGCACTGCATCCGATAGATCCCGGAGTAACAGTCACTTCGATAGTGAACGGATGAATTGCCAAATCCTTTGTGTCGTTCATAAGAGTTTTGAGAGCCATCATCGCCATAATTGCGTCAAGACCATTGTTTTTGCCTGCCATAGTGTTTCCTCCTACAGTTCAATCACTGTTAATTCATTGTTACTTGTGGTTCTGGTTGCGATAAACTGCAACCCTTTCTTCTTACACTTCTCGTAGAGACGTGTGCGGTTTTCCTCAGACAGTTTCTCAGTACCATCAATGAGGATGATCTGTAAGCCGGACGGATTCTGAATTGCCACATCAATACAGAGATCCAGTTTTTCTCCCTCGGAAAGATTGCTTACCGGAAGCCCATTGATAAGAGGTATTCCGTCCTTTACAGATAATCCCTCAATCGGGATCTCTGCCGTTTCCAGAATGGTTCCCGGAAGAGTTCTTGCAAGTTCAATCTTTTCTGTCAGAGAATTAGACTCTTTCTGCAAGGTGGCTACTTCCTCCTGGATGGACAACATTCTGCGCCATTCGTTGATATGACCTTTCATCTTCTCCGTCTCGTTGGCCTTTGCCATGAGATCATCAATAGGTGTGGTTTCCATATCTGCGTATTCTGCGTATGACTGTTCCTCAGCCTCATACTTGGAAACGGCAGCTTCATACTCAGCACTGATAACTTTTTCCTTGTCAGCCTTTGCACCTGAGAGACCGGATTTCTTCTCTTCCAGATTTTTAATCTGTTCCTTCAACTTCGCCAGTTCACTCTCAATGTTTTTCTCCTGTGCAGCCATCTCTCTGTCGAGTGCGGCCAGTTTCACTTCCTTGTCTGCCTGAAAACTTCTGATTTTTCCATCGTGGCTGTCTCTGAGACGTTTTGCCTTTTCGATGGTTTCATTGTTTTTACGGATCTTCTCAATCTCCGTATAGAGTTCTGAGAGGTTTTCTTTCTCCCATCTCTCTCCGTCATAGTCGATAGGAAGAGAACTTCCAATATCGGCAATAACAGCTTTCTTAGCACGAATGTCCCGGTTTACATCCTGTCTGTGCATGAAGTAGTAACCGTTTTCTGCCTGAATGTCATTCAGAACCGCTAAAATGTTCTGTTCATAATTCACATCCGGCGGCAGTTCTCCGAACCATTCTTTGATCGTGTCAAGGTTCCAATCGTACTGAATCATATCCAGAATCGTTGCATTTTGGGTTTTCTTATCCATAGAGATGAACTCCATAGGAGAAAGCTGCAACGGAGTGAATATGGTTTTCAGGAATGTTTCAGGACTGGGAACAACATTGCCGTTCTGCTTCACAGACTTATAATCCGTCATTCCCTGTCTCGGTTTTCTGTCTATGGAGAGACCACTATCTGTCTCAATGAAAATCTCTCCCTCTGTCTCTCCGTTTTTGATAATGTACTCACGGTCTGATGCGTTGGTAAGGGCATATCTGATTGCATCAATAACGGATGTTTTGCCGGTTCCGTTGTCTCCGACAAGTTCAATATTCTTACCGTCTCCGCTCCATTCCTTGATTCCGAAAAGACTCTTAATCGTGATTTTTGAAATCTTCATGGTGGTTTTCCTTTCTCGGTTTATGGGGCTTGGCATTGCCTTACCCCTTAAACCGCTACTGAATTACAACTACATTACTTGCCTGCGGTCCCTTTGTTCCGTCAACTACATCAAATTCAACAGCCTGTCCCTCAACGAGAGTTTTGTAGCCGTCCATCTGCAATGCACTGAAATGACAGAATACATCGGTGCCGTCCTCTGCGGTAATGAAACCGTAACCCTTTGCGGCATTGAACCATTTAACTGTACCTTTCTGCATGGCGTTCTCCTTTCTTCAAAAATATCTATTAAACAGTCCTGCCGGACGTTTAACCTATGCCAAGTCGTTCTTTCTCCTGATCCAAAAGGTGGCGATATATGTAAAATCCCCACTTGGATTTACCCTCTCGCTTAACGGCATATCCTATGGGTAATTTCTCCCTTTTCATAAGTTCCCGGAGCGTAATCACATCCATCTGCAACTCTTTAGCGGCAATTTTGGGTTTCACTCTTTCATTGTTCATTGTTTCTTACCTCAAATCTGTTCGTTTTACTTTGTTTTGGTTCGTTGTGGAATATCCTTTTCTGTTTGCTCGACTAAACATTTTGGGTAAAAAGTTTACTGACAGGAACATTCAAAGCCGCCGCTAACGCTTTCAGAGTTCCTACCATAGCCTCATGCTCTTCGTTGTTTTCGAGCTGAACTATGGTTGCCCGGCTCACTCCCGACATCTGAGATAACTGTTCCTGAGTGAGTTTTTTCTTTTCTCTGAGTTCTCTGATACGATATGCCATTACTTTACCTCCTTTCGTTTTTTCGGTGTTTGCTCGACTGAACAATTTGAGTATAGCCGACTAAACATTAAATGTCAAGCGGAATTTACAAAAAAATTGACTTGCGGATAAATCTGATGTATAATGGACTAAACATTGAAAGGAGGTTTCCTTATGACATTAGGGCAGATAATAAAGGCATACAGAGAGACAAACAGCATGAGTATGGATGACTTTTCTAAGGCTAGTAAAATAAGCAAAGGGTACATATCACAGCTCGAAAATAATCTCAATCCAAAAACAGGAGAACCGCCTGTTCCGTCTATTCAATCTATAAAGAAAGCTGCAAACGGAATGTTTATGACGTTTGACGAATTATTCTCTCAGCTTGACAATAATACGAAAGTTGACGCAGAACCAGAGAAAGTGAAGATGGCTAAAAAGGCTATCCGTATTCCTGTGCTTGGTAATGTGGCGGCAGGAGTTCCTATTGAAGCCATTGAGGATGTTATAGATTATGAGGAAATATCAGAGGAATTGGCTCATACCGGAGATTTCTTCGCTCTGAAAATAAAGGGAGATTCCATGGAACCTCGTATCTGCAATGGGGATGTTGTGATTGTCCGCAAACAGAACTATGCAGAATCAGGCGATCTTGTCATTGTGTTAGTCAATGGAGACAGTGCCACTTGCAAAAAGTTGGCAAAGTTCCCTAGTGGAATCAGACTCATTCCTTTTAATCAAACCTATGAGCCTATGTTCTATTCAAATGATGAAATTGAGAATAAGCCAGTGAGAATCATTGGCAGAGTCGTTGAAAACCGACAGAAATACTAAAATAGAAAACCGCCTCTGCTACCAACAGAGACGGTATCTATAAACACACACCGGAAAGCCGATGTATGCTCGATTGAACACCTTGCATTATATCATCTTCCCGGTAGAAAAACAATATACCGGGCATTTTTACGCCCATTTTTAGGAAAAAGGAGGATGATATTATGCGTCTGCCAAACGGTTACGGTAGTGTAATCAAACTAAAAGGCAAGAGGCGTAAGCCTTATGCCGTCCGAACTTCTGAAATTTCTGAATTTGTAGAAATTGATGCTCCGAAAGAACCGCCGTCAAACATTCTGAGAGATTTTGTCCGATACAATTTCAAATGGCAATGGAGGAAACAGGTTTGGTCTGCCATCTCATCAGAACCAGTGTTGTCATTCGCTGAGGATCTTATGTGGGAAGAGGGATATGAGTATTCCATCTCCTACCGTCAGACATTTAAGTACCTTGAATATTTTGCCAAACAGGAGCACGCCTACTCTTACTTATCTGAATTGAATAATGCGGATGTCGTTGCGGAGCACATCAGATATGCCGAGACTCCCACATTTGCAGAGATGTACGGGAAGTGGAAAAATTATAGGAAAGCTCTGCCGGACAAAATATCTTCAAGCACATGGAGAAACTACGAAATTGCCTTTAATCATCTGTCCGATCTGCACCACAAGAAATTTAATGCTCTGCGGACTGATGAAGTCCAGGAATGTATCAACAAATGGACCTGTAAATCAAATTCCACCGTTTCTAATATCCGAACCGTTCTCAATAATCTGTACAAGTACGCCCTGATGAACAATTATATAGAAAAAGATCTGTCACAGTTTTTTGTTTATTCATGGGTAAACCCAGAAGAACAGATTCATAGCAGATACACGAATGAGGAAATTGCAACCTTGTGGAGCAAACTGTATGTGGTAAACAATGTTGACCTCATCCTCATTACAATCTATACTGGTCTGCGCCCTACCGAACTGTTAGAGATAACCACGGATAATGTACATCTGAACGAACAATATATGATCGGAGGAATGAAAACAGAAGCCGGAACAGACAGAGTTATTCCTATTGCAGACAAAATCCTGCCTCTCGTGAAGAACCGGTACGATGCCAACCGTAGGTTTCTGGTAAACAATAAATACGGAAATCACTACACATACGGTTCCTATGTCAGTGCGAATTTCAATACGGTTATGAATAAACTCAACATGAAACATCTTCCGCATGATGGCCGGCACACGTTCGCATCTCTCATGGATGATGCCGGAGCGAATGATGTTTGCATCAAACTTATAATGGGTCACAGCATGAGAAACAATGTCACAAAGGGAGTGTATACACATAAAACCACACAGCAACTTATTGATGAAGTCAACAAAATTTAAGGGAGGTCACGCCTCACTTTTACTGTATAAATATTCCAAAACAGTGCCAAAAACCCAGTATATTATGCGTATATTATGCAAAATCGTTTGTATCTTGTGTGTATATTATAAGTATATTGCCAGTATATTACTATCAGATTTTTACTCAAACTTACGAACACTTACTGCAAAAATACGCACAATAAAACCCCGGAAACATCGTATTTCCGGGGTTCGTTTTTATCAATTAGCAGACACCCTGTGCTGTCATAGCATCAACGACCTTCTCAAATCCTGCTATATTTGCACCTGCAACATAATCTGTCTGTCCGCCGACTGTTGCATTGTATCTCTTAGCAGCATCAGAAATGTTAGCGTAGATTGTCTCCATGATTCCTTTGAGTTTTCCATCAACTTCTTCGAATGTCCAGTGAAGTCTCTCAGAGTTCTGGCTCATCTCTAATGCAGATGTAGCAACACCACCGGCATTGGCAGCTTTACCACCTACGAATAATACGCCGTTCTCCTGTAAGTATTTTGTTGCCTCTAATGTAGTAGGCATGTTAGCACCTTCTGTTACGGAAGTAACACCGTTTGCAACTAACATCTTAGCATCTTCGATATCTAATTCGTTCTGAGTTGCACATGGAAGAGCTAAATCTACTTTGTACTGCCATACACCGTGCTCACCATTCTGTTTTGCATGATATTCTGCAGATGGTTTTGCAGCAGCGTACTCTGTTAAACGTGCACGTTTTACTTCTTTTACTTCTTTTAATAATGCAACATCGATTCCTTCCGGATCATAAATCCATCCTGTAGAATCAGAACATGTTACAACTTTTACACCTAACTGCTGTGCTTTCTCAATTGCGTAGATTGCAACGTTACCGGAACCGGAAACTGCAGCAGTCTTGCCTTCAAGGCTCATGCCGTGATCTTTCCATAATGCATTTGTCAGGTATAATAAACCATATCCGGTAGCCTGTGTACGGGCAAGAGATCCACCGTATGTAAGTCCTTTACCGGTAAGAACACCTTCGAAAGAACCACGGATTCTCTTGAACTGACCAAACATAAATCCAATCTCTCTTGCACCAGTTCCGATATCACCTGCTGGTACGTCCACATCTGCTCCGATGTATTTGGAAAGTTCTGTCATAAAGCTCTGGCAGAATGCCATGATCTCTCTGTCAGATTTACCCTTTGGATCAAAGTCAGAACCACCTTTACCACCACCGATTGGAAGTGTTGTAAGGGAATTCTTGAAAATCTGTTCAAATCCTAAGAATTTGATAATTCCAAGGTTTACAGAAGGATGAAGTCTTAATCCTCCCTTGTATGGTCCAATGGCATTGTTGAACTGTACACGATAACCTCTGTTTACCTGAACCTGTCCGTTATCGTCTACCCAAGGTACACGGAACATGATCTGACGGTCTGGTTCTGTGATTCTCTCAAGAATTGCATTTTTTCTGTACAATTCCTCATTTGCATCAA
>ERZ773264.627-NODE-627-length-49954-cov-11.833985_pt1 | contig 49954 bp, 44 predicted proteins | sample MGYA00511910_ERZ773264 | MGnify/ENA primary metagenome ERZ773264 (study PRJEB29015, sample SAMEA2737739) | human gut metagenome | biome: human gut; feature: human-associated habitat; material: faeces | place: China | collected 2012 ...
CCGCAGGTGCTACCGACCTGGTGTTCTCCGCTTCTCTGCCCGCAGCTGCTAAGACCTGGATGATCATTCCTCTGGGCATCGCTGCATTCGTGGTGTTCTACTTCGTGTTCTACTTCGCCATCACCAAGTTCGACCTGAAGACCCCCGGCCGTGAGGACGAGGATGCCGAAGAGGCTGAGAAGAAGGTCGTTCTGGCCAACAACAACTACACTGAGGTTGCTGCTGGCGTGCTGAAGGCCATCGGCGGCAAGGAGAACGTCTCCAGCGTGGACTACTGCGCTACCCGCCTGCGCTTCACCATTAAGGACTACACCGCTGTGGATGAGAAGGCTGTGAAGGCTGCCGGCGCTGCCGGTGTCATCCGCCCCGACAAGACCACCTGCCAGGTCATCATCGGCACCAAGGTGCAGTTCGTGTATGATGAGCTGAAGAAGATGCTGTAAGCATCCTTCTGAGCACGCTTTTGCGCGGAAGGCTGGTTGCTTCCGCATCCATTCCCAAACTGTAAAAATGCCGCCGAGGGCGGGCGTTTACGCCCCGCTTTCGGCGGCATTTTGTTTTGTTCACAAACCGGCTACCCTTTTGGCCGGAAAATATGCTATACTGACAACGACAAAGCAAAATAACAGGAGGTTCCCCATTATGAAGATCATTCGTGCAAAAGATTACAAGGACATGTCCCGCAAGGCTGCCAACATCATCTCCGCACAGGTCATTATGAAGCCCAACTGCGTGCTGGGTCTGGCGACCGGCGGCACCCCTGTTGGCGCATACGCTCAGCTGGTGGACTGGTACAACAAGGGCGACCTGGATTTCTCTGAGGTCACCACCGTCAATCTGGACGAGTATCGCGGCCTGCCCAAGGAGCATCCCGAAAGCTATTGGAGCTTTATGCACAAGAACCTGTTTGACAAGGTCAACATCCGCCCCGAGGCCATCCATCTGCCCGACGGCACCAACCCCGATGCTGCGGATGCCTGCAAAAAGTACAATGAGATCATCCACAGCGTGGGCGGCATCGACCTGCAGCTGCTGGGCCTTGGCCCCAACGGCCACATCGGCTTCAACGAGCCGGGCGAGGCCTTTGAGCTGGAGACCCACTGCGTGGACCTGACCCCCGCCACCATCGAGGCCAACAAGCGCTTCTTTGACGGCAACGAGGATCTGGTGCCCAAGCAGGCCTACACCATGGGCATCAAGACCATCATGCAGGCCCGCAAGGTGCTGGTGGTGGCCAACGGTCTGGCAAAGGCCAAGGCAGTCAAGGCGGTCGTCTCCGGCCCTGTGACCCCCGAGTGCCCGGGCTCCATCCTGCAGATGCACCCCGACTGCATCCTTGTGGCCGATGAGGAAGCACTGAGCCTGCTGTAATTAAACCTCTCCGTCATTGCTGCGCAATGCCACCTCCCCTAATGAGGGGAGGCCTTGGCAGCCGATTTCAGTGAATCTTTTTGCCAAAGGCTCCCCTACAAGGGGAGCTGGCGGGCGCAAGCCCGACTGAGAGGTTGCACGAAGGAAAGCGTGAGAATAAGAATATGATCATCAAAAATGCTCTGATTTATACCCCCCGCCACACCTTTGAGGAGGGGAGCCTGACCATCCGGGAGGGGCGCATCGTGCCCTTTGCACAGCCGGAGGAAGGCGAAGAGATCGTGGATGCCAAGGGCGCTTACGCTCTGCCGGGCCTTGTGGACATCCACTTCCACGGTGCCATGGGCAAGGATTTCTGTGACGGCAATGAAGAAGCCATCCAGACCCTGGCCGATTTTGAGGCCGGTAAGGGCGTGCTGGCCATCTGCCCTGCCACCATGACTTTCTCGGAAGAGATCCTGAACGGTGTGATGGATGCTGCCGCCGCCCATCAAAACGGCAGAGGCGCAGACCTTGTGGGCATCAACATGGAGGGGCCCTTCATCAGCCCCAATAAGGTGGGTGCCCAGAACCCGGAGTATCTCCACAAGGCGGATGTTGCAATGTTTCGCCGCCTGCAGAAGCGGGCAAACGGCCTGATCAAGCTGGTGGATATCGCCCCGGAGGAGCCGGGTGCGCTGGAGTTCATTGCCGCCTGCCATGACGAGGTGCGCATCTCCATTGCCCACACCTGCACCAGCTACGACACCGCCAACGCCGCCTTTGACGCAGGCGCGACCCACATGACCCACCTGTACAACGCCATGCCCGGCATCACCCACCGGGAGCCCGGCCCCATCATTGCGGCGCTGGAACGGGGCGCGGAGGTGGAACTCATCACCGATCATGTCCACATCCACCCGGCCATGGTGCGGTTCACCTTCAACACCTTCGGGGATGACCATGTCATCCTGATCGCCGACAGCATGATGGCCTGCGGCCTGCCCGATGGCCAGTACAGCCTGGGCGGTCAGGCGGTCACGGTCAGCGGCCCCCGCGCCACCCTGACCGAGCACCCCGGCACCATTGCGGGCAGTGCCACCTGCCTGTACGACTGCATGAAGCGTGCCGTGCTGGAGATGAACGTTCCGCTGGAAAGCGCTGTCCGCGCCGCCAGCGAAAACCCCGCCAAGAGCATTGGCATCGACAATGATTACGGCAGTCTGGCTGCAGGCCGCTACGGCAATGTGATCCTGGCGGACAAGGAACTGAATATTCAGGCTGTCTACCAGAAAGGAACCCGTATCGTATGAACCCCGAGAACCTGACCTGGCGGCTGCTGACCGCCGAAGAGCTGACGAACGTTTACCTGAACGAGATGCGCCGGGATTTTCCTGCCGGAGAGCTGAAGCCCCTGAGCATGATCCTGAACAGCGAGGCCGCCGGTACCGCCCACACCTGGGGCGTGTATGAGGACGACGCGCTGGTGGCGTATCTGTTGATGGTGCGGCCCGTGGGCTGTGAGGTGAGCCAGCTGGACTACTTTGCCGTTCTGCCCCAGTATCGGGCCGGCGGCATCGGAGCAGTTCTGTTGGCCGCCCTGCCTGACCACGAGAAGGGCGCGCAGGCCATCCTCATTGAAGCGGAGTGCCCTGAAAAAGCCGAAGACGAGGCCATGGCTGTGCGCCGCCTGGGCTTTTACGCCCGGTGCGGGGCCAAGGACACCGGCTGGACAGAGCATCTCTTTGATGCCTGGTTCCGGGTGCTGGTGCTCCCCTGCTGCGGCGGAAAGGTGCGCAGCCCCGAGGAAGCCGTGCGGCAGCTGGCAGACTGCTACCGCCGCACCATGGGCGAGCCCCAGTGGCGCAGGAACGTCACCTTCTACCGCCCCGATGGCGTGGAGGTGCAGTTCTGAGAGGTTGAATTCTGTCCCTTGACAGTCTGGGTAAATATGGTACTATTGTGATAGGAACAAACCAGATCTGAGATGGGAGGAATTTCTGATGCGTAATGTTTTTTCCCGCCGTGATTTTCTGAAAGCATCTGCCGCCGCTGTGCTGGCCGCTTCTGCCGCCGGTGTCCTCACCGGCTGCGATGGGGGCGGTGAACAGCTGGCAGAAAACGAAGCGATTTTGGGAGATTTTAAGATTCAAATTTCGAGTGCACAGACGAGAGGAACTTATGTGACTTCTGGAGGCGAATCGAAGAGTGAACATTGGGTAGACGCTACGGTTAAAATCGTATACACAGGAAAAGGTTTTAATTCTGTGCAGTATTCCCGGGTTTTCTCTGCTGCTGTTGGCGAAACACCATGGAAACTTGATAAACCTACTGGAAATCTGTCGAGCACCGATGTGCCGTTAATGAATACTAAGACAGTGCAGGTGAGCTTTAAGGCTCCTTCGGATGATGCGTCGTATACGACTTTTGAAAAGGGCGAACCCTTAAAGATGAGAGTTTCGTTCTTTGATCAGAGCATCGTGTTCTATCTGCGTAATGGCAACAAAACTGTGTCCATCAAAAAATCCTAATATCCCCCAAAAGCCCGAGGTGCACCCGCACCCCGGGCTTTTTTGCGCCCAAATTTTACATTGGGGCAAAAACATGTCCAAACAATTTACCACGATTTTTCCCGCTTGTGGTCGAAGCGGCTTACCGACTGGGATACAATAGTGCCGTACCCAAGGAAAACACGAAAACAAGAGCCGGGAGCGGAAAGCCCGGATGTTTGGAGGACAAATATTATGAAAAAGATCACGCGTCGTTCGTTTCTCACTGTCTGCGGTGCTGCTGCTGCCGCTGCTGCCCTGACCGCCTGCGGCGGCTCTGCTTCTTCTTCTGCCTCTACCGCTGCAGGCTCTGCTGCATCTTCCACCGCTGCTGCCCTGTCCGGCAACGTTGCTGCCGGTGGTTCCACCTCCATGAAGAACGTCATCGCTGCCCTGACCGAAGGCTTTGCTGAGGTTGAGCCGGGTGTCACCGTCAGCTACGACCCCACCGGTTCCGGCGCAGGCATCACCGGTGCTGCCGATAAGACCCTGGACATCGGCCTGTCCTCCCGTGCCCTGAAGGACGACGAGAAGGCTGACGTGGATGGCACCACCATCGCTCTGGACGGCATCGCCATCATCGTCAACAATGCAAGCAAGGTGGAGGACCTGACCGTTGACCAGCTCAAGCAGATGTTCACCGGCGAGATCACCAACTGGTCTGAGGTGGGCGGCGACGACGGCGAGATCGTTCTGATCGGCCGTGAGGCTGGCTCCGGCACCCGTGATGGCTTTGAGAGCATCGTGAATGTCAAGGACAGCTGCAAGTACGCGCAGGAGCTGACCGCTACCGGCGCTGTCATCAGCGCGGTGGAGGCCAACCCTCTGGCCATCGGCTACGCTTCCCTGTCCGCTGTGGGCGGCACCGTGAAGATGGTCACCGTTGGCGGCGTGGAGTGCAGCGAGGAGACCGTCAAGGACGGCAGCTACGAGGTGCAGCGTCCCTTCGTGTTCGTCACCAACAAGTCTGTCACCCTGTCTGAGCAGGCACAGGCCTTCTTCGACTTTGCTATCAGTGCCGATGCTGCTGACCTGATCCGCACTGCCGGTGCGGTTCCTGTGAACGAGTAATTGCGGAAAGCAATGATGCTATGAACAACAAAAAGATCTCTCTCCCCAGAACTCCTGCTGCGTGGCTGGAAGCGGTGATGAACTTCATCTTCTTCCTCTGCGGCATTCTGGCGGTGGGCTGTGTGCTCCTGATCTCGGTGTACATGGTCCTCTCCGGTGTGCCTGCCATCCAGAAGATCGGGCTGTTCCGGTTCCTGTTCGGCACCCGGTGGGCTTCCACCGCTGCCGACCCGGCCTACGGCATCCTGCCCTTCATCCTGTCCAGCGTTTACGGCACGCTGGGTGCCGCCGTGATCGGTGTGCCCATCGGCCTGCTGACGGCGGTGTTCCTCTCCAAGGCCGCAGGCCCGAAGGTGCGCACCGTGGTCGTGACCGCCATTGAGCTGCTGAGCGGCATCCCCAGCGTGGTGTTCGGCCTGCTGGGTATGCAGGTGCTGGTGCCTGCCGTGGCCAGGACCTTTGGCAAGGCCTCCGGTGCCTGCCTGCTGAGCGCCATCGTGGTGCTGGCGGTGATGATCCTGCCCAGCATCGTGTCGGTGTCGGTCACAGCGCTCAACGCTGTGCCGCCGGAGTACGAGCAGGGCAGCCTGGCTCTGGGCGCAACGGATGTCGAGACCTGGTTCAAGGTCAGCGTCCCCGCTGCCAGGAGCGGCATTGCCGCCGGGATCGTGCTGGGCATCGGCCGCGCCATCGGCGAGGCCATGGCTGTGATGATGGTGGCCGGCAACAGCCCCAACATGCCGGACAGCCTGTTCCGCAGCGTCACCTTCCTGACCACCGCCATTGCCAAGGAGATGAGCTACGCCAGCGGCCTGCAGAAACAGGCGCTGTTCAGCATTGCGCTGGTGCTGTTCGTCTTTATCATGGGCATCAATATCCTGCTCAATGTGGTGCTGAAGGGAGGAAAGCGCGATGAATAACAGTGCTTCTGCCTCCCGCCGCACCTGGAACCGCGTGATGAACGCTCTGGTCTGGGCCTCGGCTGTGCTGGTCATCGTACTGGTGGCAGGCATTCTGGGCATGGTGCTGGTGCGGGGCATCCCGCACATCAGCTGGAAATTCCTGACCACCACCGCCAGTGTGCTCAAGGGCACGGACGGCATCCTGCCTGCGATCCTAAACACGCTGTATGTCATCCTGCTGACGCTTCTGATCGTATTGCCGCTGGGTGTGGGCGCGGCCGTTTATCTGACCGAGTACGCCCAGAACCGCAAGGTCATTTCGGTGATCGAGTTCACCAACGAGACGCTGGCGGGCATCCCCAGTATCATTTACGGTCTGGTGGGGATGCTGGTGTTCGCCCAGACGCTGGGCTTCCAGACCTGCCTGCTCTCCGGCAGCCTGACGCTGGTGATCATGAACCTGCCCACCATCATCCGCACCACCCAGGAATCCCTGAAAACGGTGCCCCAGGGCTACCGTGAGGGTGCGCTGGGTCTGGGTGCGGGCAAATGGCACATCATCCGCACCATCGTGCTGCCCTGCAGCATCGACGGCATCGTGACCGGCTGCATCCTGGCTGTGGGCCGCATCGTGGGCGAAAGCGCCGCGCTGCTCTTCACCGCCGGTGCCGCCGAGGTCATTGCCAACGGCGTGATCAAGGCCTACACCTCCAACGGTGCCACCCTGTCGGTGCTGCTCTATCTCCGTGCCTTTGAGGACGGCGATTTCGACTCCGCCTGGGCCATCGGCGCAGTGCTGCTGGTGCTGGTGCTTGCCATCGATCTGGCAGCCCGGCTGGCCAAAACCAAATTGAAACAGAAGCAGTAAATAACTCCCTCCGTCATCGCTGCGCGATGCCACCTCCCTCACGGAGGGAGGCTTATCCTGCCCGCAACGCAAAAGGCTCCCTCTCAGAGGGAGCTGGCGCGGCATAGCCGCGACTGAGGGAGTCAATACAAGAGGAAAACTATGGAAAACGTATCACCCATTATCACAGCCAAAAACCTGAACCTCTGGTACGGGGATTTCAAGGCGCTGAAAGATATTTCGCTGGACATGGGCGAGCGGGAGATCACGGCCCTCATCGGCCCCTCCGGCTGCGGCAAGTCCACCTTCCTGAAGACCCTGAACCGGATGAACGACCTTGTGCCCGGGGCCCGCATCGAGGGCGATGTCCGCCTGAAAGGGAAGGATATCTTTGCCCGCGAGATGCAGCCCACCGAGCTGCGCCGCCGGGTGGGCATGGTGTTCCAGAAGGCCAACCCCTTCCCCATGAGCATCTACGATAACATCACCTACGGCCCAAGGCTGCACGGTGTGCACAACAAGGCAGAGCTGGACGAGCTGGTGGAAAGCTCCCTGCAGGGTGCCGCCCTCTGGAACGAGGTCAAGGACCGCCTGAAAAAGAGTGCCCTGGGCCTTTCCGGCGGCCAGCAGCAGCGCCTGTGCATTGCCCGCGCCCTGGCTGTCAAGCCCGAAGTCCTGCTGATGGATGAGCCCACCAGCGCTCTGGACCCCGGCTCCACCATGAAGGTGGAGGAGCTGATGAGCGAGCTGAAAAAGAACTACACCGTGGTCATCGTGACCCATAACATGCAGCAGGCAGCCCGTATCAGCGACCGCACCGCCTTCTTCCTGCTGGGCGAGCTGGTGGAAGCCGGCCCCACGGCGCAGATCTTCAGCACCCCGCAGGATAAGCGCACCGAGGATTACATTTCGGGCCGGTTCGGCTAAGGAGAAAAACGCAATGAGCAACCGTACACAATACGAAAACGACCTTGCCGCCCTGAAAACGGCCCTGGCCGAGATGGGTCAGAACGCTGCCGATGCCGTGGAAGCTGCAATGGAAGCCCTCTGCACCGCCGATGCCGAGGCTGCCGCCGCCGTGGTGCAGGGCGATGGCCGCATCAACAACATGGAGCGGGACATTGAGCACCGCTGCATGACCCTGCTGCTCCGCCAGCAGCCGGTGGCAGGTGACCTGCGCCGCATCTCCACCGCCATGAAGGTGGTCACGGATGTGGAGCGCATCGGCGACCATGCCTCCGATATCGCGGAGATCATCCCCCATCTGGTCACTGTCCGCAAGGAGGGCGACCCTGCTGTGAGCCAGGCCATCAGGATGGGCCAGAAGGCGCACAAGATGATCCTGGATGCCCTGAATGCCCTGACCTCTGAGAATGAGCAGGCCGCCCTCAGGGTCATTGCCGCTGACGATGAGGTGGACTACGATTTCAACGCCATCAAGCATACGCTGGCGCAGGAGATCGCCGCCGACCCCGGCAAGGTGGATGCCGCCCTGGATCTGCTCATGGTCATCAAATATCTGGAGCGCATCGGCGACCACGCCGTGAACCTGGCCGAGTGGGTGGAGTTCGTCCGCAGCGGGCGTTATCATAACGAAAATATGTTCTGATCTTTTGTTTCTGTAAAAATTTGAGCTATCTGCAATTATTTCTGTGCCCCGCCCGTATTATAGGCAGAAAGGCTTCCCCAGAAAGCCTGATGAACTGGCTGCGGCGGGTGTCCGGCATCCCCCTGTCCCCGCCCGCCGCTGCCGCAACGGAGGGTTTTACGCTATGGTACAGACCAAGAATTTCCCGCTGGAAACGCGCGGCGAGGCGGTCAGCCGCGAAGCGCTGGTCCAGGCGGCATTACAGGAGATCACCCAGAATTACCGCGAAGCAAGCCTTTCCAATGTGGCCCGCAGCTACGGCGTTTCGCTGGCGTATGTCAGCGAGTGCGTCCGGGCCCAGACCGGAAAGACCTATAAGGAGCTGCTGCAGAAGCACCGGATGGAGACCGCCGCCCGCCTGCTGCGCCGCAGCGACCTGAACATCCAGCAGATCATCACCCAGGTGGGCTACGAGAACACCAGCTACTTCTACCGCCTGTTCCATGAGCGGTATGGCCAGAGCCCCCGGGAGTACCGCCGGGCACGCAGCCAGCGCACATAAGTGCATCAGTGAACGACCCTCTCCGCCTTTGCAGCAGGCTTTGACGGAGAGGGCCGTTTTGTGTTATATTAAAGCAGAACGATCAGGGCGGGCAGCGGCCCGCCGGAAGAGAGGTTGGATGACGATGTTTCGTGGAGCAAGACGTGCAGATCTGGATGCGATCCTGAAAATTTATGCCCGCGCCCGGCAGGCGATGGCGGATTCCGGCAACCCCACCCAGTGGGGAGATCATTTCCCGCCGCAGGAGCTGCTGGAAGAGGACATTGATTCCAACCGGCTCTTCCTCTACCTTGTCAACGGCGAGCTGGAGGGCGTGTTTGCCTTTATCCTTGGCCCGGACCCCACCTATGCCCGGATCGAGGATGGCAAGTGGCTGAACGATACCCTGCCCTACGGCACCATCCACCGGCTGGCTTCGGCGGGCAGGCACCCCGGCGTTGCCGCTGCTGTGATCACCTGGTGTCTGGAGCACTGCGAGAGCCTGCGGGCCGACACCCACGCCGACAACAAGATCATGCAGCACCTGCTGGAAGAAAATGGCTTTACCAGATGCGGCATCATCCATGTGGAGGACGGCACGCCCCGCATTGCCTACCAGAAAATGTCCCTTACCCTGCCTTTGCGCCGGGATTGAACCGCAAAAATGCGCCGCCCCACCGGAAACGATGGGGCGGCGCTGTTTTTATATCGGTTTGTCAAGAGCTCTCCCTTTGGGGGCAACGACGACGACCGCCGCCAGTGGCGGATTGAGGGAGGAGTTGTTGGGGCAGTGGCCAGCAAGGTGCGAGTGCAATTGCACGAAGCAGCTGCTGGGAGCCACAACCTGGGCTGTCGAGCAAAGCGAGACTGAGAGGGTGAGCCCGCTTTCAGGAAATCGGATCTGTCATCTGACTTTCAAGCGTGGGCTCGACCACCGCATCCTCTTCCGGCGTGGGCTGGAAATACTTCTCGTACAGCTCCATGCCGATGCGGTAGCCCTGCCACACGATGACCGCCGTGCCTGCACCGGCCACGCCGATGATGGCTGCAGTGCCCAGAATGCTGGGCTCGCTCTCGATGGTGGCATCCCGGTACTGGGCCTCCACGGTCACGGTGCTGCCCTTGGCCACGCTGCCTGCCGGGATGGTAAAGCTCTCCTCGTTGTAGGCGACCGCCGGGTTGCCCAGCAGGCTGGCTTCATCCATGGCCCACAGGTCGAACACCATGCCCTCGGGCACGGCGCTCTGGTTCAGCGTCACCTTGACCTCGGCATCCACCGGCACGCTGGCGCTGGTCATGGCTTCGCCGCCGTTGTAGGTGAACGTGCCGCCTTTCACCGTCAGGGTGTAGGTGGGGTCAGGTGTGGGTTCGGGCTTCGGGTCGGGAACAACGATTTTGGTCGAGTTCAACTCCACATCGCTGTCGGGCATCTCAAAGCACACCACTTTTTTGTTGGTTTCACCGTTCGGGTAGTAGCTGGTGAATGCATTGCCGATTTCCTGACCGTTGATATTCGTAATATCTACATTGGATTCTACGGTGAGGACGGTGCCTGCGTAGGAATACAGATCCCATGCGGTGCCCTGAACCAAATTATCGGCGGTCTTATCGTAAACAAGAGGAAGCGTATCATTTACCTTCACGATGGCTCCATCTTTTACGGTAACAGAGCGATAATTTCCACTCAGCACGGTTCCATGGGTGAGAATGCTGTCTTTTCCGTTGAATGCACCGCCGGTTATCGTTCCGTCATTATAAAGCAAACCGGCCGCAAATGTGCCGCCCTCGATTTTATGCGTTTTAGTGGGATCGCCATTAGGCCAACCATTTGCTACGGCATTATGGAAAACACCATCTTCAATGATACTGCCCTCATTGAGGATGCCGCAATTTACGGAACGCAAATTTTCGCCCTTCTTGTTAACAGGGTCAGTGTAGAGGAAATTATAGTTGCCGCTTTCCAGATATACGGTGTCGGGGTCGCCGTTTAACGCCTGGGAATGCCAACCGTTGCCAAAGTAGGTATGATGGTTTCCATCAGATATGCGTGCAAGGCCAGTTGTGATTGGTGTGCCATCATCAGCCATTTTAAGGGTGGAATAAGTCCCTTGGTTGAGGACGATATTTGTGTTGTTCTCTTCGATATATCTATGATATTCAAGCCATCCAACATTGAGAAGAATGGTGGAAAGGTCACCTTGAGTAGGATAAACAACATCATCATATATTGCCTTGAGATTGATATCCCGGATAGGCTCACTGGCGGTAATGGTATTATTCCCGGTCTGGACTGCATAAAGTTTGTTGCCCCAGTCGTCGGACGTAAGGCCATTGACCGCTGTGATAGAACCGGTTCCGTTCAGGGTGACTGTTTTGAATGTGCCTGCACCTTCACCAGTGGGCTCGTTTTTGAACGCGCCGCCGGTCAGCGTTGCACCGGGCTTAACAACCAACTGGACATCCGGGTTCAGTGCGTTTCCCTCACCGGAGAAATCATAACGGCCGTTTGTCAGCGTCAGCGTGTTATTGCTCGCATTAAAATTCCAGCCGTTGCCGCTGTAATCCTGGGTGCCGACCTTGGTGCCAACGGGGTAGCCGTCCTTGTCAATCACCAGCCGGGTCAGTATGCTCAGGGTAACGGTGGCCGCAGTGGCGGGTGGTGCGGTAAAAGTGAGATAAACATTATCACCTTTATCGGAATATCTTGCACTTGGTGCCCAATCTTCTAACAAACAAGGTGTGTCGTTTGTGTCTTCGAATGTAACATCATTAGAAAATACTCTGTTTGAACTGCTACGGGAAAAAGTATATTTGATGGTGACGCTGGTATCATGGTCGGAATTGGGAATGACATAACCGCTTGAGCCGAGATCCTTGATTCTTGCGTAGCGAATCTCATAGCTGCCATTATTCTGATTCACATTCAAGGTATAGCCTTTATGGACAGTGCCACCTGTTGGTTTTTTACGAAAAATGCCGCCCTTTATGGTGCCGTTGTTGGTAACGGTAGAAAGAAACGTGCCATTTTCAATCGTGCCAGTGGGGTCATTGGTAATGGGATCAAAAAAAGTGCCGCCGGTAATAGTACCATGATTTATAACGGGCATTGAGTAAACGCCACTCGTTATAGTGCCATCATTGGTAATACTGGGACCAGGATTATCGATGTCCAAAAAATTACCATTTACAATCGTTGCGTTTTTCTCTATGATGGCAGAACATAAAATACTGTTTTGATCCTGACGGATGTTTCCGCTCTCTTTCAAATCATAGGTAGTAGGAGTTGAGGGATCGAGAGTAAGCGTTTGTGTAGAACCGTCATAGCTCCAGCCATCACCAGAACAATTTCGATCATGGTTCTCACCGGAACCGACAGGATAGCCACCTACAATTTTTAATTGGCTGCTCTCCTCCGCCCACGCTGTAAGTGCCGACACAGGCAGGAGCGTTACCGCCATGCACAGCGCCACCAGAAGGCTGATAAGTCGTTTCTTCATAGGGGGTCCCTCACTTTCTTTGGGCCGGAAGTGGAGCTCCGGCAAAAATGGATGCTCTTACTTCCTTAAATACACGCCGCGCGAAATCCTTTCACCCTTTTTCAAAAAAAATTAAAAAAAAAAAAAAAAAAGAAAAATCAGAATGCTGAGGTGGCGGCATCTCCTGACGATTGTGACCGAGCGCTCCCGGATACTTCTGATGAAGTGTGCGGGGGCGTTTTTTCGTGGAACTGGGGGCTTGTGGAGCGGGGGCAATCGTTCTATAATACAAGCTGTGAAATGAATCACAAAAGGGGTGGAACGTATGGACAAAAAACTGAACGAGGCCGTGGCGGCGCTGCGGCCCCAGATGGTGGCGGCGCTCCAGCGGCTGGTGCGCAGGCGCAGTGTGGAGGCCGACCCGCTGCCGGGCAAGCCCTTTGGCGAGGAGGTGGATGCCTGCTTTGCCGAAGCGCTGACCCTCTGCCATGAGCTGGGCTTTGAGACCACCGACATGGATCGGTACATCGGCTGGTGCGAGATCGGCACCGGGGACGAGATGGTGGCGGTGCTGGGGCATCTGGACGTGGTGCCCGAGGGCGAGGGCTGGCATCACCCGCCCTACGCCGCCGAGATCGAGGGCGGCAGGCTGTATGGCCGGGGTGCCATTGACGACAAAGGCCCGGTGGTGGCCAGCCTGTTCGCGCTGAAGGCCATCCGGGATCTGGGCATCCCGCTCAACCGCCGTGTCCGGCTGCTGTTCGGCCTGAACGAGGAGACCAACGACCGGGATGTGCTGTACTACAAGGCCCACGGCGGGGAGATCCCGGTGCTGGGCTTCACCCCGGACGGCGAGTATCCGCTCATCAACGGCGAAAAGGGCATCCTGAACGAGAGCTATGCCGTTCAGCTGCACCAGACCGGGGCCTGGCAGCTGAACAGGGTGCAGGGCGGCGTGGCCGGCAATGTGGTGCCGGACTACGCCTGCGCTGTGCTGACCGCCCCGGCGGGGGCTTCCCTGCCGGAGGCGGAGCACATCACCGTGACAGCCATCCCCGGCGGCTATCAGGTGGAAGCGGTGGGCGTTTCGGCCCACGGCAGCCACCCGGAGCAGGGCGAAAACGCCATCGGGCGGCTGGTGTGCTACCTCGACCGGCTGCCGCTGGAGGGGGATGCCAGGCAGGCCGTGCACTTTCTGGCCGAGAAGCTGGGCACCGACCCCTACGGCGAGCGCCTGCTGGGCCACCGGCTGGAGGACGCGCTCTCCGGCCCCATGAGCTGCAACTGGGGGCTGATCGAGGGCGACGCGCAGCATCTGTGGGTCAAGCTGAACTACCGCTATCCCGTGACCATGGAACGGGCAGACTGCCAGCCCGCTGTGCAGGCCGCCTTTGAGGCCGCAGGCTGGGCGCTGGATGGGCAGGTGCACAAGGAAAAGCTCTACTACCCTGCCGAGACCCCGCTGGTCAGCGCTCTGCTGGAGGTTTACCGGGATGCCACCGGCGACAATGCCCCGCCCAAGTGCATCGGCGGCGGCACCTACGCCAAGATGCTGCCCAACGTGGTGGCTTTTGGCCCCCTGTTCGCGGGCGACCCGGTCAGAGAGCATCAGCCCGATGAATGCATCGATCTGGAACGTCTGGTGCAGAACGCCCAGATCATTGCAAACGCCATTGTCAAGCTGGCAAACCTGCCGCTGGAATAAGAAGGAGGACGGGACTATGAAGATCACACAGGTGCGGCTGGGCCGCATTTCCACCCCGCTGCGGGTGCCGTTCAAAACGGCACTGCGCACTGTGAACAGCGTTGAGGATGTTATCGTGGAGCTCCACACCGATACCGGTGCGGTGGGCTACGGCGAAGCACCCCCGACCGGTGTTATCACCGGCGACACCACCGGGGCCATCCTCGGTGCCATTCGGGATCATATCGCCCCTGCCCTGCTGGGCCGCGACCTCGATGAATTTGAGGATCTGACCGCCGCCGTGCAGAAGGCGCTTGTCCACAACACCAGCGCCAAGGCCGCTGTGGACATGGCCCTGTGGGATCTGCTGGGCCAGAAGTACAGCGCCCCTGTTTACCGGATGCTGGGCGGTGCCCGCAGGAACATCGTGACCGATATCACCATCAGCGTCAACCCGCCGGAGGAGATGGCCCGGGATGCCCGCACCGCCGTCCAGCGCGGCTACGACTGCCTGAAGGTCAAGGTTGGTATCGACCCTGAGCTGGATGTGGCCCGCCTTGCCGCAGTGCGGCAGGCCGTGGGCCGGGACATCAAGCTCCGCATCGATGCCAACCAGGCCTGGAACGCCAAGCAGGCGGTCCGCATCCTGAACCAGATGCAGGAGAAGGGACTGGACATTGAGTTCGTGGAGCAGCCCGTGCCCGCCGCAGACCTTGAGGGGATGCAGTATGTCACCCGCCATGCCGATGTGCCCGTGCTGGCCGACGAGAGCGTGTTCAGCCCGGCAGATGCCCTGCGGATCATGCAGACCGGCGCGGCCGACCTGGTGAACATCAAGCTGATGAAGTGCGGCGGCATCACCAATGCCCTGCGCATTGCCGCCGCCGCTGAGGTGTACGGCGTGGAGTGCATGATCGGCTGTATGCTGGAAGCAAAGATCTCGGTCAACGCCGCTGTGGAGCTGGCCTGCGCCAAGAAGATCATCACCAAGATCGACCTCGACGGCCCGGTGCTCTGCAGCGAGGATCACATCCTCGGCGGTGCCGTGTTTGACGAAAAGAACATCACCGTCTCCGACGCGCCCGGCATGGGCATTCAGGGCTTTGTGCCCGGCAAGGTGTCCTATCTCGACTAAAACAGGAACAGACCGCATCCCGAAACCCACGGGGTGCGGTCTCTTTTTGTGAATCTGTATTTCATGTACGGACAGTGAAAAAAGCTCGTGTCTGTATATGTTGAAATGAAAAACAAAAAAAGCGGGTAAAATCTTTGACTTTTCGGCCTGCGAGGCGTATAATCGTACTTGTTCCGTGTAGAGGAATGGGAAAACTGTGCGCGATAGGCGCACAATCTGGATAGGGGAGTAGAAAAGTTATGAAAACGTTGAAAGCGGTTGCGGCAAGGTACAACGCCACCAGCCTGATCCTGCGCATCGTCATCGGCCTTACGGTCGGTGCGGTGCTGGCACTGGCGGTGCCCGGTGCGGGCTGGGTGGAAGAGTTCGGCAGCCTGTTCGTGGGTGCCCTGAAGGGCATTGCCCCGGTGCTGGTGTTCGTTATCGTGGCCAGTGCGCTGGCGCAGGGCACGTCCAGGCTGGACCGGCGCTTTGGCACGGTCATCTGGCTGTACATGCTCACCACCTTCCTGGCCGCCGCCATTGCGGTGGTGACCAGCTTCCTGTTCCCTCAGACCGTCGTTCTGGCTGAGGCGGCAGAATCCGAGGTGGTGCCCCAGGGTCTGGGCGAGGTGATGAACACCCTGCTCACCAACTTTGTGGCAAACCCCGTCAGTGCCCTGCTGAACGGCAATTACATCGGCATCCTGTTCTGGGCTTGCCTGTTCGGTCTGGCCATGAAGAGGTACGGCGCAGACAGCACCAAGCTGTTCCTGGCAAACACCGCGGATGCAGTCTCCCAGATCGTCCGCTGGATCATCAATCTGGCACCCTTCGGCATCATGGGCCTTGTGTACACCAACGTGTCCAGCAACGGCCTGTCCATCTTTACCCAGTACGGCAGGCTGCTGCTCCTGCTGGTGGGCACCATGCTCTTTATGGCACTGGTCGTCTCGCCCTTCATCATCTTTGTGTACCTGCACTGCAACCCGTATCCGCTGGTGTTCCGCTGCCTGCGTGAATCCGGCCTGACCGCCTTCTTCACCCGCAGCTCTGCCGCCAACATCCCGGTCAATATGGATCTGTGCGAAAAGCTGGGGCTGGATAAGGATATGTATTCCGTCTCCATCCCCCTGGGCGCTACCATCAATATGGATGGTGCCGCCATCACCATTACCATTATGACGCTGGCTGCGGCCAATACGCTGGGCATTCAGGTGTCCCTGCCCGCCGCCATCCTTCTTTCGGTGATGAGTGCTCTGGGTGCCTGCGGCGCTTCCGGCGTGGCTGGCGGCTCCCTGCTGCTGATCCCCATGGCCTGCTCCCTGTTTGGCATCTCCAATGATATCGCCATGCAGGTGGTCGGTGTCGGCTTTATCATTGGCGTGGTGCAGGATTCCGTGGAAACTGCCCTGAACTCCGCCGGTGACGTGGAATTTGCCGCCACTGCGGAATATCACCAGTGGCGCAGGGAGGGCAAGCCCCTGCCGGCGTTCCTGTGCAAGTGATGCAAAACTGAAATGGCTTTTCAAAGGCTGCTGTGCTGCTGGCACGGCGGCCTTTTTGTCTGGAACTTTTTTCTGGGCATTTTGCACAGGAAAGCCCTCGCCCTGTTGGAAATTGACAGATTCTGACGGATTTTACACGATAAGAACTCTTTTTGTAGAAGAAATTCTGGGCAAAACGGAGAGAAAATCTGAAAAAGCTTTCCAAACAAGGCTTCAATCGTCCATGTATACAAGAACTTTATTTTTCATTAAAAACGTTTTGTGCTAGTTGCGCAAAGAACGAAAGAACGTTAAAAATGTATCACTAAATTCATAGTTTGTTCATATAATTTATAAAACGATTTCATAATTGAGTGGCATAATATGGCCGTCCTCAGAGAGGGGAACAAAAGAACGAAGGGTTCTGAAAGGTTCCGCTCTGAGGATGCAGGGAGATAGAGGCCCTGCCAAAAAACACAATGACATTTACCGATATACGGAGGATATTTATTATGATGAACAAGAACACTGCTATTCTGGACAACACTATGATGGACGCTTACCTGACTGTCACCGAGGGCGTGTCCGATAACTGCGGCATCGGCCTGGCTTTTGCAAGCCTGCTCGAGAGCGCAAAGAAGAACTTTGTCAACCAGAGCAACCGCCGTTCTGTCAATGCAAGCTTTGCCGGCTGATCTTCTCCCATTTGCCGGTTGAAGATTCTCCTTCTTTTTTGTTACAGCTGCTGCCACACTGTAATATGAACTGAAAAGCCCGGAACCACCTGCCGCCATAGCAGGTGCGGTTCCGGGCTTTTTTGCTGTGTGGGTTCGGTCAGCGCAGGGGGGTTAAGCCGTCAGCTTTGCTTTCTGCAGCGCGGCCACGATCAGCGGAATGAGGATGAGCTGCGCCACGATGCCGGGCACGGCAGTGAGCACCGCACCGGACAGGAACGCGCTGAACGGGAAGCTGGAGCCGGACAGACCGGCCAGCACAAAGCGCACTGCACCCCAGACAAGGCGGCCTGCCACCATCGAGGTAACAAGGGTGGCGTAGGTCATGGGCAGGGTGTGCTGCACCTTGCGGTACATAAAACCGGCCACAGCGCCGTATGTGGCCAGCTCAAAGGCCATGGCGATGGCAATGGGGTACATCGGGGGCATTCCGAACAGCACCGAGCGGAGCAGCGGGGCGGCAAAGCCCAGTGCCAGGCCCCAGGGGCCGCCCAGCACGAAGCCAGCCAGCAGCACCGGGAAGTGCATGGGGCAGAGCATATTGCCGATCTGAGGCACATGGCCGGTGATCATGGGCAGCACAAAGGCCAGTGCCAGAAACAGTGCGGCCAGCACCAGATCACGGGTCGCGGAACGGGTCTTGGTATTCATCAATGATTCCTCCTGAAAATGCACAGACAAAAAGGGCCTGCCGCCAGCACGCGCGCCAGCGGCAGACCCCTTCATGGTGTCTGTTTCAAAATAATGTTTGCGGGGAGAAACACGGGCTTCGGCCCGCAAAGCCCCGGCTTCAGCCGGGAATTGTGCAAAAAGTATAGCAGATGCAAAGCTGCCTTGTCAAGCTCAGCGGATGAGGATGGTTACGGGGTGGTGTTTGCGGATTTTTGAAATTTGTAGATGTAATAAAAGGAATCTTCACCGGGGCCTTCTGCAAATGTACTGTTACAGACATTGGTGTGAGAATAACCATTGTCGGAGGCTGTGTTCAATTCGGCATCAGAAAGCGCATGTTCCATAAAGAGCCAGATCTCAGGCCGCGAAGAAGTGAAGCACTGAGAAGTATTGGAGGATTCGATTTGAGCATGGACACGATCCGGAAAGTAATAATCAAAGAGTGTCCAGTTCAGGAAGTAGTTCGTTGTATAAAGAACTGCATCCTGAGTGGGGGTAATAACTTCCAGACACTGGGTGGTCGCAAGGTCGATGCGCTTTTCCCGCTGATAGGTTTGGTAGAAATCCGGTAGACTGCACACCAGCGTGCCCAAAATCAGAATACTGGACAGAATGGTTCTCCAACGGACTTTAGACAGAAGAAAGCCAAAAACCAGGTAAACGACTGCGGTGAGCGGATAAAGGTATCGAACGAGAAAAAGCGGGCGAATGGCATGTGAAACGATCAGTCCGACTGCGGAGGTGCCGGCGGCAGAAAGCAAGCCGGTCAAAAGCCAGATCGTATCAGGGGCGAAGAGCCAGTTAGAGGAGGACTTGGCCTGTGCTGTGAAATAAAGAAGGAATGCAAGACCGAAAATGAGGACTGTCCAAGAAGGGTTGAAGAAGAATCCGATACAATTGATCGGAGAAGGAATGAAGGTGGACCACCAGTCTGCCGCAGCACGTTTGAAAGTGGGAAGCAATACCAGAAGCCAGGGAAGGTAGACGACCACTGCGGCACAATAAGTGATAAGGATTTTTTTGAAGTTGCTCTTATCCTGCGGAAGCAGAGAAAGCAGAGCCAGATAGAAAAATGCAACGGAAATCAGGGCATAGTAGTGCGTATAAGCGGCACAAAGAGAGGCGACGCTGAAAATGACCCAATCGGAGGTTTTGCCGGAATGAAGAATGTTATGGAGTGCCAGATAGGCCGCTAACACAAAGAAAGCGCCGAGTGAATACATTCGGGCCTCGACATTGAACATGATAGCGGTATCAGTCAAAGAGGCAAAAGTGGAAACAACAACTGCGGGAATCAATCCGAACTGTCTGAAAATCACTGTACAGGCAAGAATCAGAATGAATCCATAGGGAATCAGAGCCGACAGATGATAGACATATCCGTGATTGCCCAGAAGATGATATAGGAGTTGCGTGAAAAGATAGTACAGCGGCGGATGGTTATCTGCCGCTGTGACTTGGAGCATTTCAAAAACATTCATTTGGGCAAGGCCGATGCTGAACCCTTCATCTCCCCAGAAGGAGTTGTCAAAAATGCGGACAAAGTGCATGGCGAACAGCACAAGGGCATACAGGTACAGCAGCCAGGGCAAAATCCTGCGGCTGCGCTGTGCCCGGGATGTGGGTGAGGAAAAAGACATAGGAACCTCCCAAAATGATAAAAAAAGCAAACAGATTCATCTTATTATATCATACAGCGGCAAAAGATGATATTGCAAAGCGGCCAAAAGCTGCAAAAATGTTTTGCGGGGGTAAAATGGCCTTGCATTTTCAACAAAAACGGGAACATTTACAAGCGATTTTGCCAAGGGATGTACATTTTGACGAAAGAACCTTGACGTTTTTGCATAGAATAGATAATATAGACTTGAGAAATAGCGCATCGGGGCGTACGGTCCGGGTGCGTACCATATCCGATGCAAACGCTGAGGTTCATACGGGAGGACCAAAGATGACAAATGCAGAAAAGCTTACCCTGGCAAAACACGCCTGCCACATCCGCATGGGCGTGATCGAGGGCACTCACAGCGCCAAGTGCGGCCATCCGGGCGGCAGCCTGGATATCGCCGAGGTGCTGGCGTACCTCTATTTCGTAGAGATGAAGGTGGATCCGAAGGATCCCAAGAACCCTGACCGTGACCGTCTGGTGCTCTCCAAGGGCCATGCGGCTCCGGCGCTGTACGCCGCGCTGGCTGAGCGCGGGTTCTTCCCGGTGGAGGACCTCAAGACCCTGCGCAAGATCGGCAGCTACTTGCAGGGCCACCCCAACATGAACAGTGTGCCGGGCGTGGATATGTCCACCGGCAGTCTGGGTCAGGGCGTGAGCGCCGCCTGCGGTATGGCACTGGGTGCCAAGCACGCCGGTAAGCCCATCAATGTTTACACCATCCTGGGTGACGGCGAGGTGGAAGAGGGTGAGTGCTGGGAGGCCTTTATGTTTGCTTCTCACTACGGCCTGTCCAACCTCTGCGTCATGCTGGACCGCAACCATCTGCAGATCGACGGCACCACCGAGACCGTGATGAACAGCGCCCCGCTGGAGGAAAAGCTGAAGGCCTTCAACTTCAATGTGCTGACCATCAACGGCCACGATCTTGATGCCATTGAGAGCGCCATCGCCGCTTTCCACGCTGAGAACGAAAAGCCCACCTGCATCATTCTGGATACCCTCAAGGGCAAGGGCGTTTCCTTTATGGAGAACTCCGTTGACTGGCACGGCAAGGGCCCCAACGATGAGGAATACGCACAGGCCATGCAGGAGCTGAATGCAGCTTACGCCGCGCTGGAAGAGGAGGACAAGTAAGATGGCAGAAGTGAAGAAGATCGCTACCCGTGACAGCTACGGCAACACCCTGAAGGAGCTGGCCGCCGAGGGCCACGACGACCTGGTGGTGCTGGACGCTGACCTGGCTGCCGCCACCAAGACCGGCATGTTCCGCAAGGCGTACCCGGACCGTCACTTCGACTGCGGCATTGCCGAGGGCAACATGATGGGCGTGGCCGCAGGTCTGGCCACCATGGGTTATGTTCCCTTTGTTTCCAGCTTTGCCATGTTTGCCGCAGGCCGTGCCTTTGAGCAGATCCGCAACTCGATCGCTTACCCCCGCCTGAACGTCAAGATCGGTGCCACCCACGGCGGCATCTCTGTGGGCGAGGACGGTGCTTCCCACCAGTGCTGCGAGGACTTTGCCCTGATGCGCAGCCTGCCCGGCATGACCGTGATCTGCCCCGCAGACGATGTGGAGGCCCGTGCCGCTGTGCGTGCCGCTTACGCCATGCAGGGCCCTGTTTACCTGCGCTTCGGCCGTCTGGCTGTGCCTGTGTTCCACGATGAGGCCACCTACCACTTTGAGCTGGGCAAGGGCGAGCAGATCACCGAGGGCAGCGACATTGCCATCATCGCTACCGGCCTGATGGTCAACGAGGCCCGTCTGGCTGCCGAGCAGCTGGCCGCCGAGGGCATTTACGCCCGGGTCATCAACATCCACACCATCAAGCCTCTGGATGAGGAGATCGTCCTCAAGGCCGCCAAGGAGTGCGGCAAGGTCATCACCGCCGAGGAGCACAGCGTCATCGGCGGTCTGGGCGAGGCCGTCTGCGCCGTCCTGAGCGAGAAGCTGCCTACCCCTGTCCGCCGCGTGGGCGTGCAGGACAAGTTCGGCTGCTCCGGCCCCGCATGGGACCTGCTCAAGCTGTACGGTCTGGATGCAGCGACCATCTGCAAGACCGCTCACGAGATGCTGGGCTGATCCAGAAAGTCAATAAAAGCCGGTCGGCGTATGCCGACCGGCTTTTTGCGTGCAATTACCGTAAAAATTCGTGATTTTTCCGCACGATATCCGGGGAAACGTGCTGGCTGCTTGCACCCGGCGGCAAAGTGTGTTAAAGTGGGGCCAGATAAAAATTTTGAGAGAAGGAGCACCGCTATGAAATACGATTTCACTTCCATCATGGACCGCCACGGCAAGGATGCCATTGCAGTGGATGGCCTTGGCACCGGCTTTGCCCCCGCCGCCCCCAAGGAGGGCTTTGATGCCATCCCCATGTGGGTGGCCGATATGAACTTCCCCACCGTGCCCACCATCCAGGAAGCCATCATCGAGCGCACCAACCACCCCGCGTTTGGCTACTTCAACCCCACCGATGAATACTTCGATTCCATCATCCGGTGGCAGGCAAAGCGCAACGGCGTGCAGGGCCTGACCAAGGAGTGCATCGGCTACGAGAACGGCGTGCTGGGCGGCGTGATCAGCGCCCTGAACTGCGTCTGCTCCAAGGGCGACAAGATCCTGATCCACAGCCCCACCTACATCGGCTTCACCATGAGCCTGAAGAACAACGGCTACGAGGCTGTCCACAGCCCGCTGGTCAAGGATGAAAACGGCGTGTGGCGGATGGACTTTGAGGACATGGAAAAGCACCTGAAAGAGGAGAAGATCCATGCTGCCATCATGTGCAACCCCCACAACCCTTGCGGCCGTGTGTGGGAGCGCTGGGAGCTGGAAAAGGCCATGGAGCTGTACAAGAAGTACGATGTGTACGTGGTCTCCGATGAGATCTGGTCGGACATCATCCTGAGCGGAAACAAGCACATCCCCACCCAGTCTGTGAGCGAGGATGCCCGCCAGCGCACCGCCGCCTTCTACGCCCCCTCCAAGACCTTCAATCTGGCTGGTCTGGTGGGCAGCTACCATATCGTTTACAACAGCTGGTGGCGTGACCGCATGGAAAAAGAGTCCAGCCTGAGCCACTACAACATGATGAACGTTCTCTCCATGCACGCCCTGATCGGTGCTTACAAGCCCGAGGGCTACGAGTGGACCGACGAGCTCTGCGAGGTGCTAACCGGCAACATCGACTTTGCCTGCGATTACATCGAGAAGCATTTCGAGGGCGTGACCGTCTCCAAGCCGCAGGGCACCTACATGCTGTTCGTGGACTGCACCGACTGGTGCAAGGCCCACGGCAAGACCATTGAGGATGTGGAGCACGCCTGCTGGGATGTGGGCGCTGCCATCCAGGACGGCACCATGTTCTTTGGCCCCTGCCACCTGCGCATGAATCTGGCTTCTCCCCGTTCCCGCATCGAGGAGGCGTTCCACCGCATGGACAAGTACGTTTTTAACGCATGATCGCTTAATCACAGCAAAAAGTCCCGGCCAGGAATGGCCGGGACTTTTTTGCGCTTAATTCAGATCGAAATTGCCCACCAGCAGGTAGTAGAGCACCTCCACCACCAGCGCGGCCGAAAGCTGGGACGGCAGCATATCGCTGGCAATGCGCTGGATGCGGTTGGAGGCCAGCAGGGTATAGCTGGCGTGGCCTGCCAGCGCCGAGCGCTTGTCGCAGGTGATGAGGATGACCGGTGTGCCGTTCTTCTTGGCGGCACGGGCGGCCGTCTCCAGCGCCTCGCAGCGGCCTGCGCTGGAAATGAGCAGCAGGGCATCTTTTGGGGTCAGTGCCGAAGCGAAAGACCGTGCCTTTTCTGGCACCGGGCTGATCGTGCAGCGCTTGCCCAGACTGCTCAGCTTGAGTGAGGCATCCATGGCAACGGGCAGGCTGCTGCTGTTGGCTTCGATCTCAATGATCTCTGCCGCCCGCAGAATGGAAAGCACCTTTCTCAGCTGGACAAGGTTCAAGGCCTGAATGGTGGCCTGCACCTCCTCCTGACGATTGTTCTGAAGATCGAGCAGGGCCTGATGCAGCGGGTCGTTGGGGGGCCTTTTGCGGGCCTCCGTTTCCTGCTGCTCCAGCACATCCCGCGCAAGCTCCAGTTGGAATTTGCGATAATTTGCGTAGCCGAGCTTGTGGCACAGCCGGGTGACCGTGGCTTCGGACGAGTGGCTGGCCTTTGCAAGCTCCGCAGAGGTGGCGACCGAGGCCCACTTTACATCTGCAAGAATGCAGTCCGCAATGCGCCGTTCGGCGCTGTAAAGCTGGAGCCCGGAGCACAGCTGAGTGACGACGCTTCCCGGGGAATCGTGCATAGCAATACCTCCCTGTGCGCGCTGCGCATTGGGCACAACGCACAGTACTCTGGGAATAGTATACCGACTTTTTGGTGAAAAATCAATTGAATCTGGCAAGAAAATGCATATCATTCCAAAATAAACCGGGATTTCCTGACGCAGGGTGCATCAAAACCGGCCTGTGTGTTGGGGGCGGCGTAATGGATCCAGCGGTTTTCTTATGCATGGTGCCGAAAGTGAAAAAAGGACTGCTCCGCTGGAGCAGTCCTTTTTGCGTTTTAAGGGGCGGGAAGGTGCGGTCAGCACCCTTCCTTTTCGGCCAGCTTCCGGCCCATGAGCACGCCCATGACGGAGGCCATCATCAGGCCGCGGGTCCAGCCGGAGGAGTCACCCAGGCAGTGCAGGCCCCGGATGTTGGTGTCGAGGTTCTCGTCCATCTTGACCTTGTTGGAGTAGAACTTCAGCTCGGGGCTGTAAAGCAGGGTCTCGTTGGCGGCAAAGCCGGGCACGACCATATCCAGCATCTTGATGAACTCGATGATGTTGGTCATGGCGCGGTAAGGCATGGCGGCGGTGATATCACCGGCCACGGCATCCTTCAGGGTGGGCTTGACGTTGGATTGCGCCAGCTCCTTGGGCCAGGTGCGCTTGCCGTCCAGAATGTCGCCGTAGCGCTGGACCAGGATGTGGCCCGCGCCCAGCATGTTGGTCAGCTCACCCACCTTCTGGGCGTAGGCGATGGGCTGGTTGAAGGGTTCGGTGAAGTTGTGGGAGACGAGGATGGCCAGGTTGGTGTTCTCGCTCTTCTTCTCTTTGAAGCTGTGGCCATTGACCACGGCCAGGTCGTTGTCGTAGTTCTCCTGAGCCACAAAGCCGCCGGGGTTCTGGCAGAAGGTGCGCACCTTGTTCTTCCAGGGCTTGGGGTAGCCGATGAGTTTGGACTCGTACAGCACCTTGTTCACCTTTTCCATCACCTCGTTGCGGCACTCCACGCGCACGCCGATGTCAACGGTGCCGGGCTTGTGGGCGATGTGGTGCTCGGCGCAGATCTTCTCCAGCCAGTCGGCACCGCGGCGGCCCGTGCCGATGACCACAGTATCGGCATAAACAGCATGGGCTTCCTCGTCCTTGGGTCCCTTGATGAACACGCCCTTGCACTCCTCGTTCTCCAGGATGATGTTCTCACACTCGGTGCTGAACAGCATCTCCACACCGTTGTCGGCCAGATAGTTCTGGATGGCCAGATACAGCTGCTGGGCCTTCTCGGTGCCCAGATGACGGATGGGGCAGTCCACCAGCTTCAGGCCGGCGTGGATGGCGTTCTTGCGGATCTCCTTGATGTCCTCGCCGGTGTAGATGCCCTCCACATGGGGGTCGGCACCGAACTCGAGGTAGATCTTATCGGTGTAATGGATGAGCTCCTGTGCGAACTCCTCGCCGATCAGGGCGGGCAGGTCGCCGCCCACCTCATAGGAGAGGCTCAGCTTGCCGTCCGAGAACGCGCCAGCACCGGAGAAGCCGGTGGTAATGGCGCAGGTGGGACGGCAATTGACGCAGTGGCCCAGCTCGGCCTTGGGGCAGTGGCGCTTTTCCACCGGCTTGCCCTTTTCCACCAGCAGGATCTTTTTCTTGCTGCCGTGGCGCAGCAGCTCTACAGCGGTGAAGATGCCGGCCGGACCGGCACCCACAATGATCAGATCGTATTTTTCCATAGTTTTTGATTTCCCTTGCATTAGATTTAGAATACTCTCTTTTGGCAGCGTCCTCGCCCTCTCAGGCCGCTTCGCGTCCAGCTCCCCCAAAGGGGGAGCCTCTGGCAGAACGACTCACCTTGCGGGGAATCGCGAAAGCCTCTCCCTTTGGGAGAGGTGGCAGCGCGTCAGCGCTGACGGAGAGGGCGAGCTTGTTAATCGTTGCTGTCTTCCTGCTCCACTTCCGCGCTCTCATCCACATGATCCAGCTCCACGGCGGAGGCTTCCACATCGGCAGGAGCGATATCGGGGGCGATCACGCCGTCGCCGTTCAGATCCTGACCGGTCAGGGATTCCAGCATGGACTGGGTCTCGGGGTGAAGCTTGGAAAAGCGGCGGATGGCCAGCACGGTGTACAGGGCACTGAGCAGGTTGATGGCACCCTCGATGATGAGGATGATGCCAATGGCCATGACCAGCGTCTCCATGGTGCCGAAGGGGTTCAGGATCATCACCACGCCCAGCACCACGCTGAGCACCGGCAGCAGCAGGAAGCCCTTCCAGCTGGGGTACTCACAGCGGCGCAGATCCAGAGCGTTCTGGATGCGGCCCAGGCTGTCGAAGATGACGAACAGGCCGAACACGATGGGCAGGATGCGCACCACGATGTCGCTGCGGAGGATCAGGAACGCGCCCAGGCCCAGGCAGATGATGCCCGAGATGAGGGTGAGCTGGCTCTGGAAGATGCCGCGCTCCACGGCAAAGTAGCGCACCAGCTGAACGGCGGCGCACACCAGCACCACGCCGCCCAGGGCGTAGCAGACCACGTTGAGGGCGGTGGAGGGCCGCATGAGCAGGAAGATGCCCAGCCCCAGGTAGAGCACGCTCATCAGGATCAGATTCCATTTCAACTTCTTTGCCATAAAAGGTCACGTTCCTTTCTTGTGTCGGACAGGTTTTGAAACGGTTTACTGTACAGCGGCAGCGTTGTCGTACATGGGCTCGATGATCTTTTTGTCCAGGCGGGCAAAGAACACAAAGCTCAGGGTCACACTGACCAGCTCTGCAATGACGAAGGACCACCACACCATATTCACGTTGCCGGTCTTACTCAGCAGCCAGGCGGCGGGCAGCAGGACCACCAGCTGGCGGCAGACCGAGATGATCAGGCTGAACATGCCGTTGCCCAGCGCCTGGAAGGTGGAGGACAGGATGATGCTCATGCCGGCCAGCAGGAAGTGGAAGCAGATGATGCGCAGGGCAGGCTTGCCGATGGCCAGCATGGCCTCGCTGGCGGAGAACAGGCCCAGCAGCTTGTCGGGCAGGAACTGGAACAGCAGGAAGCCGACCAGCATGATGGCCTCGGCATAGAGCATGGCGCACTTGATGGTCTTTTTGACGCGGTCGGGCTTGCGGGCACCGTAGTTGTAGCCGATGATGGGCACCATGCCGTTGTTCATGCCGAAGATGGGCATGAACACGAAGCTCTGGAGCTTGAAATAAACGCCGAACACGGCCACGGCGGTGGCGGTAAAGGCCATGAGGATCTGGTTCATCAGGAAGGTCATCACGCTGCCCACGCACTGCATGGCGATGCTGGGCAAGCCGACAGCGTAGATCCGCTTGATGGCTTCGGCACTGGGGCGGAAGCCCTTGAAATCCAGCTGGATATCGGGGTTCTTGCGGAGGTTGAGGTAGAAGGAGACCCCTGCGCCGCAGAACTGGCCGATGACGGTGGCCAAGGCTGCACCGGTGGTGCCGGACAGGGCCTCGCCGCAGTAGCCGAAGATGAAGATGGGGTCAAGGATGATGTTGACGACGGCACCCACCAGCTGGCTGATCATGCTCAGGGTGGTGCGGCTGGTAGCGGCCAGCAGCTTCTCGTTCATCACCTGCATGAACATGCCCAGGCTGAGCACGCAGCAGATGGTCAGGTAGCGGATGCCCTGCTCGGCGATGTCGGCATCGGCGGTCTGGGCGTAGAAGTAGGGGCGCACAACGGTCAGGCCCAGCACCAGAAAGACCAGGTAGCTGCACAGCGCCAGGAACAGGCCGTTCTCGGCGGTCTTGTTGGCGCGGTACTGGTTCTTTTCGCCCAGGCTCTTGGAGAGCAGGGCGTTGACACCCACGCCGGTGCCGATGCCCACGGCGAACATCAGGTTCTGCAGCGAAAAGGCCAGAGAGACGGCGGTCAGGGCGTTCTCACTGACACGGGCGACAAAGATCGAGTCCACCACGTTGTACAGTGCCTGCACCAGCATGGAGATCATCATCGGGATGCTGAGCTTGATCAGCAGCGGGTTGACATCCATGGTGCCCATGATATTTTCGGGTTCAGAAAGATTGAGCTGTTTGTTTTCCACGATTTCTCCTTTTGACGTTGAATGATAGACGAGGGTTTATGCTTGAACAGGAGGGCGATGCCGTTGCCCAAAACGTGGGCAGAGCACAAAAGCACCCTACCCACGAAGCAGCATTGTTTTTTGGGCCGTCCGGCCCGGCGGGGATCACTCGGCCATGGTCTTTTCCTTGGCGGCGACAGCGTCCAGGATCATCTTGACGCAGGTCTCGCGGCCCAGGGCGGCGTTGATGGCCAGATCATAGTTGTGGGCATCGCCCCAGCGGTTCTGGGTGTAGTAGTTGTAGTAGGCAGCACGGTTGCGGTCGGTCTTCTCGATTTCTTCCTTGATGCCTTTCTCGTCCTTCGCCTTGACAAGGGGGTCGGTCTTGGCCAGCTCACGCCGCCACTCCACCGGAGCATAGATGAAGACACGCAGCACGTCCTTGCGCTCCCGCAGCACATAGTCGCCGCAGCGGCCCAGGATCACGCAGGGGCCCTCCTCGGCCAGCTGCTTGATGATCCGGCTCTGCAGGATGAAGACCTGATCGCCCAGAGGCAGATCGTTGCCCATGGTGTAGAGGCTGTACAGCAGGCTGTGGGTGTGGCGCTTTTCACTGGCCGCCACCGCCTCTTCGGACAGGCCGGAATGCTTGGCTGCCATGGTGATCAGCTCCTTATCGTAGAGCTTGACGCCCAGTGCATTTGCCACATCCTCTGCGATGTAGTTGCCGCCGGTGCAGTACTCACGGCCAATCGTAATGATCGTCTTTGCCATAATGTATTCCTCCTATAGAAAAATTGGATTTTTCTCAAAAAGCGCTCGGCTCCGCCGGGGCAGCTGCTCCGGCGGCTTGCGCGGTGCTTTGAAGAACGGGTTCAGGCGGCGGGGGCGGCACCGGGAGCCGGACTTCGGCCACCCGCATACTGCCGGTCTGGTCCACCGCGTACACGCTGTACCGCCCGCCCGCGGCCAGCTGCTCCGCGCTGAAGCGGATGCCGCCCTCAGCGGTTTTTTCCAGCCGTTTGAACGTCCGGTGGGCGGTGGTGGCATGGGCTATCCCATCGTGGCGGCTGGCCGCCAGCCAGCCGGAAAATTCCTCGGGCAGCAGGTCTTTCTGGCCCCGCTGCACGAACGTGTACACGCCGGGCTCTCCCGTCTTTTCCAGCTCGCACAGGATGCGGCGGGGGCGGTCGGCTTCCATGTCCCGGGGCTTGCCCCGCAGGGCGATGGCCCGGCCCGTGAAGTAGCGCAGGAAATCGGTAACGGCCATGGTGCAGTTCACGGCTCCATCCGTGTCCGCCGTGGGGTCATTGAGGAGGACGAAATCCGCCAGCACGGCGTCATCGTGCCCGAAGCCCCGCAGGCCCATCCAGACCCCGACGGAGTCCCGCTGGCCCCGCACCCGGCGCTCCACCCGGACGGCTACCGAACAGCCGTCGTGGATCTGGGCCCGGAGGTCTTTCAAATCCATCCAGGCCTGCCAGCAGGGGTAGCCGCAGCAGCCTGCCGCGGCCGCGGCGAACGCGCCGTTGCCGGTGCTGCTGGTGGCCTTATCCTCCATCACATAGGCCACCTCCTCGGGGAGGATGTCCTCGCCAAAGCGGTTCATGAGGGCGGCCATCACCAGCGGCAGGTCCATCTCCCGGCCAAAGCTGGGGTCGTGGGCGCTGAGGCAGTATTCCGGCAGGTAGAGCCGCCGGTTGATGGGGTGGCCTTTCTGTTTTTCCCAGGTCACGGGCCGCACGGCAGCGGCCAGCAGCCGGAGGGCCGGGGTGACCTTATCGTCGTTGGAGGAGAGGTTGACCTGCAATTGCACGCCGGTGCCGCCGCCGGGGGTTGCCACCGTGACCGTGTCCCCCATCAGGAAGACCATGCCGTCCTCGCTCTGGGCGTTGACGCTGCACCGGGGGTAATCCGGGGCCCACTTGCCAAAGCTCATCCAGCCCGTCCAGGCGTTGCCTGCATACACGCGGCAGCGCACCTCCACCATGGTGTTGTGGGGAGCGTGGGCATTCCAGCTCACGTTCAGGTTGCAGAACGCGGGCATGGCAAACTCCGGCGTGGTGTAGCTGCCGTACTGCAGGTAGCGGCCCGCCGCGCTGTCCAGCACGATGCTGCCGCTCTCCAGCGCCACGTTATCCAGCTGCCCGCGGGAGAACGTCTCGGTGCCCTGCAGCACCAGATTGTTCCGCTGCTCCATGGTTCCTGCTCCCCTTTCTGCCGCAGCAAATTTTCAGTGGATGAAATCACTCTTCGTCTTCGCCCCGCTCGGCGGCCAGCTCTGCTTCAAGCTCGGCGTCGTGGAGCTTTTGGATCTTCTCCTCAATGTGGAACACCCGGTCCAGGTCGCCATACACGATCTGGCAGCAGACTTCCACCTGGAACCAGAAGCCGAACACCAGCATGAGCAGCAGGCCCAGCGGCATACAGAGGATGACAAGGCCCCAGAACAGGATGGTAACTACCGACGCCGCCAGCGCGTGGGGCAGGAACGCGATCATGCAGTTGACGCTGTTTTTCAGCGTCTGGAACAACGGCTGATCCAGCAGCACCACCTGCGGCCACATATAGGAGAACAGCATGTGGAGCAGCAGCAGGTTGAGCACCGTTGCCACCCACATGGGCACGCCCACATTGGTGCCGTGGTAGAGCATGTTGAAGCAGAAATACACAAAGAAGATCTGCACCGTGACCACCACGCAGTAAAGCACGCCCGGCAGGATGCTGGCCTTGAAATTGCGCTTGAATGCCTTGCGGTAGGTCGTCCACCAGTAACCGGCCTCATCACGCAGGGCACGGAGAACGGTATCGTACATACCGGCCAGCGCCGGGCCCGCCAGAATGCCGCCCGCAGCGGCACTGACCAGCATCACGGGGAGGCTGTTCATCAGAAAGCCGATGTAGACCAGGCAGATGACCGGGAGAAAGCCCAGGCAGGTGAGCAGGTTTGCAAGGAACATGCTGCTCATATCGCGGCCCACCAGCTCGAAGAAACGGCCTACGCCGGTCTTGCGGGGGGCGTCTTTCTCCACGCCCGGCCCCGCTTTGAAATCATTTGCAGAGGGGAATAAACTCATGTGTCGTTCCGGTTCCTTTCCTGCTGCCCGGCGGGCAGCGTCTGGCAGGCACCGGCGTTTCTCTCTGGAAGCGCCATTGTGCTACCTTTGTAGTTATAACTATACCCGGATTTTGTGGATTTTGCAAGCTGCAAAGGCTAGGATTTGTAAAAAAAGTATTTTCTCTCCCTTTTTACGGAAAAGTGTGTTACAATAAACTGGGGTTTTTATCGCCCATTCCCATTGAAAGGAGCATCTCTCATGAGCATTTTCCGCACCATTGCAATGTTCCTCTATCTTTTTGGATACATGATCGTCCACTACAATATCCTCCGCCGGGGCGAGCGCGCGCTGGCCACAGGCGACATGGACACGGTGGAGCAGATCGTCAACAAGCACATCCCCCACTGGAGCCGGCAGATCCTGCACATCACAGGGGTCCAGCTGCTGGTGGAGGGGCTGGACAACATCCCCAAAGACACTGCCTGTGTGTTTGTGGGCAACCACCGCAGCTACTATGATATCCCCCTGCTGCTGGCCGGGCTGGACCGGCCCCACGGCATCCTGGCCAAGGAGGAGCTGGGGAAGATCCCCCTGCTCAACCGCTGGATGAAGCTGCTGGGCTGCGTGTTCGTCCAGCGGGACGACGTGCGCGCCTCCGTCCGGGCCCTGAACGACGCCACCGCCATCGTGGAGAGCGGCAGGAGCTTTGTCATCTTCCCCGAGGGCACCCGCTACAAGGGCGAAGAGGGCGGCGCCGGCGAGTTCAAGCAGGGCGCGTTCCGCATCGCGGTCAAGACAGGCGCTCCCGTGGTGCCGGTAGCCATCACCGGGGCACGGGCCCTGTTTGAGAGCAACGGCAACCTCTGCCACCCGGGCACGGTACGCATCAAGGTGCTGCCCCCCATCCAGACCGCGGGCATGAGCCGCGCCGAGCAGAAACAGCTGCCCGACGCTGTCCGCCAGACCATTCTGGCCAAATTATAAGGAGCTTCCATGGCAAGCTATCGTTACGAGCGCGACATCGACCCCAGGGACCTGGCCCCCCGCAAAGAGCGGCAGTACACCCGGAAAGAAAAGTGGACCAACTGGTGGGATTATAACCTCAAGTGGGTCATCCTCATCGGCATTGCCGTGGCCTTTGTGGCTTACAACTTTATCGGGCAGTATTTCTTTGTGCCCAAGCCCGATTACAACATCGCCGTGGTGGCCCCCTACTACCTGCCCGACGACACTGTGACGGCCCTGCAGACGGCTCTTGCCCGGTACGGCGAGGACCGCAACGGCGACGGCAAGGTTCTGGTGACGCTGAATGTCTACACGCTGGACTACAGCGACGAGGATCCCCAGACCGAGAGCGCCGCCTACCTGACCATGGCGGGCACCACCAAGCTGGCCACTGACGTGCAGGGCGGCCTGAGCTCCATTTTTCTCCTCTACGACCCCGCCGGGTTCGAGGACAGCACCGGCACCCTGCGGTATCTGGACGGCAGCCTGCCCGCCCCGGACAGCGACGACGACTGGTGGAATATGGTGTACAAGTGGACGGACTGCCCCGTGCTGGCCGGGCTGAACCTGGGCGAGTACCGGGCCGACACCACCCACGCCCAGGGCGGCGACAGCCAGCAGTACCTCTCCGATTTTTACATCGGGATGCGGGGTGCCTGGAACACCGCCACGGCGGAGAACCTCGCCGGCGGAGAGGAGCTCTGGCAGGCGTTGACCGCCGGGGCTGTCTCCACCCTGAGGGAGGGCTGAGCCATGCGGTTCCGTCTCATCCGCCGGGGCACGGCGGCACACTCCGCCGTGCCGGAAAAGCCCGCGCCCGCGGCCCCCGGCACCCCCACCCCGCCCAAAGCTTCGGATCTCGACAATCCCTACGGGCGGTACTACGGCACGGCCCGCAAGCGGGAAGATCTGCGCAAATGAACCATAAAAGTCTCTCATCCTGCCGGGTGAGAGGCTTTTCCTTTATAATTTTATTCGCTTTATTCCCTCCGCGTTTGAAAAATTATCCGCTTTGAAAGCGCTGGGGTTTTGTTGTTTCTCCATCCGGGTTATGGTATACTAATCAAGTATTCTCATAAATCACAGAACAAAGGATGTGGATTCCCCATGGACGCACTGGACAAAGCACGCGCGGAGATCGACGCGGTGGACGCGCAGCTGGCGGCGCTGTTTGAGCGCCGGATGGCCGCGGTGCTGGCCGTTGCCGAGTACAAAAAGGCCCACGGCCTGCCCATCTTTGACGCCGCGCGGGAGGCGGTGGTGCTGGACAAAGCCGCCGCCCGCATTCAGGAGCCCGCTCTGCGCCCCTACTACCGGGACCATGTCCAGAACATGATGGACGTTGCCAAGCAGTACGAGGCCGCGGTGCTGGGCCGCAACCGCGCCGCCTATCAGGGCGTGGAGGGGGCCTTTGCCCACATCGCGCTCAAAGCGCTCTTCCCCCATGCCGAGGCCATCAGCTACCCCACCTGGGATGAAGTGTTCGACGCTGTGGAGCGGGGCGACGCCTCCCACGGCGTGGTGCCGTTTGAAAACAGCCACGCGGGCGATGTTTCCGCCGTGCTGGACCTGTGCTACAACCACCCGGACCTCTGGGTGGTGGATGTCTACGACCTGCCCGTCTCCCAGAACCTGCTGGTGCTGCCCGGCACCCAGCTCAACGAGCTGAAGATGGTGTACAGCCACCAGCAGGCCATTGCCCAGAGCGAGACGTTCCTGCGGCAGTTCCACCTGCCCGCCACGGCCATGCCCAACACCGCCATGGCGGCCAAATTTGTGGCTGACGGCGGCGACCGCAGACATGCCGCCATTGCCAGCGTGGAAACAGCGGCCCTGTACGGGCTGGAGGTGCTGGTGCCCAGCATCAACACCGACGGCGACAACACCACCCGCTTCGTCGTGCTGAGCAAAGAGAAGCCCACGGCGGGCAACCGGTTCTCCCTGCTGTTCACCGTGGACAACAAGCCCGGCAAGCTGGCCGAGGTGATCCAGATCATCGGTGCCAGCGGCTACGATATGGAGTCCATCAAGAGCCGCCCGCTGCCCCATGTCCCCTTTGATTATTACTTTTATGTGGAGCTGGTGGGCGACCCCACCGCCGACGAGACCGCCGCGCTGCTGCGCGAGCTGGATCATACCTGCCGCACCGTGCGGCTGTTAGGAGTGTACACAAAATGAGCGAATTTATCGGAACCAAGCTCACCATGAACCTGGGCGAGCGCAGCTATGATATCATTTTAAAGAGCGGAGCGCTGGAAAACCTGTACCAGTTCGCCCGGCTGGACCGCCGGGTGGCCATCGTCACCGACAGCGGCGTGCCTGCCCAGTACGCCCAGCGGGTGGCCGACCAGTGCAAGGATGCCAAGATCATCACCGTGCCCCAGGGCGAGGCCAGCAAGAGCTTTAAAATTCTGGAGACCGTCCTGCGCCAGATGCTGGAATTCAATATGGGCCGGGGCGACCTGGTCATCGCCGTGGGCGGCGGTGTCGTGGGCGACCTGGCAGGCTTTGCGGCCTCCATCTACATGCGCGGCATTGATTTCATCAACTGCCCCACCACCACCCTCTCCATGATCGATTCCTCCATTGGCGGCAAGACCGCCGTGGACCTGGGCGACACCAAAAACATCGTGGGCGCTTTCTGGCAGCCCAAACTGGTCATCGTGGACCCGGAGACGCTGTCCACCCTGCCCCGCCGCCACTACATCAACGGCCTGGCCGAGGCCGTCAAGGCCAGCCTGTTGGCCGACCCGGAGCTGTTTGCCATCTTTGAAAAAGGCGATGTGGACGCGCGGATCGGCGAGATCATCTACCGCAGCCTCCGCTTCAAAAAGAACATCGTGGAGCAGGACGAACAGGAGCACGGGATGCGCAAAGCCCTCAATTTCGGCCACACCATTGGCCATGGCATTGAGGCCGTCAAGGGCATCAAGGGCCGCCGCACCGTAGGCCTGTTCCACGGCGAGTGCGTGGCACTGGGCATGCTGCCCATGATCGAATCCAAAGCCCTGCAGAAGCGGGTGCGGGCCGTTTACCGCCGCCTGGGCCTCCCGCTGCGCACCACCTACAACAAAGAAAAAGTCCTGGCCGAGATGCTGCACGATAAAAAGGCGCAGGGCGGCCAGATCACCATGATCAAGGTCCCCGGCCTTGGCTGCTGGCGGGCCGAGACCATCCCGGTAGAGGGCCTGCGCCCCCTGCTGGGCATGGAGGAATAAGCCCATGAAAAACACTTACGGCAGCGCGCTGGCGCTGACCATTTTCGGCGAGAGCCATGGTGCCGCCATCGGCGCGGTGCTGGACGGCATGGCGGCAGGCGTCCCCGTGGACGAGGCCCGCGTTGCCGCCTGTATGGACAAACGCCGGGCCCGGGGCGACGGTCTTTCCACCGCCCGGGTGGAGGCCGATCAGGTCCAGTTTCTTTCGGGCGTGGTCAACGGCCACACCACCGGCACGGCCATTGCCCTGATGATCGAGAACCAGAACACCCGCAGCGGCGATTACGCCAAGACCGCCGACCTGCTCCGCCCCGGCCACGCCGATTATACGGCCTACGCCAAATACCACGGCTTTCAGGATGCCCGGGGCGGCGGACACTTCTCCGGCCGCGTCACTGCCGCGCTGGTGGCGGGCGGTGCCATCGTGCTGGACGCCCTGAGCCGGGCGGGCATTGACATTTCCACCCATATTGCCCGGTGCGCGGGCATCTCCGATACGCCTTTCGCGCTGGATGACCCCGCCGCATTGGCCGCTCAGGCAGAAGCACTGGTGGGCAAGCCGGAGGGCTTTGCCCTGCTGGACACCACCGTGGAAGAACCCATGAAAGCCGCCATCCGGGCCGCCGGTGCCGACGGCGACAGCGTGGGCGGCATTTTGGAGACCGCCATCCTCGGCCTGCCGGCAGGCCTGGGCGAACCCTATTTTGACAGCATGGAGAGCCTGCTGGCCCATGCGGCATTCTCCATCCCGGCCGTCAAGGGCATTGAGTTTGGCACCGGCTTTGGCTTTGCGGACCTGCGCGGCTCCGCCGCCAACGACGCGTTCCGGATGGACGAGGTCGGCCGGGTCGTCACCCGGACCAACCACAACGCGGGCCTCAACGGCGGCATCTCCAACGGGATGCCCGTGGTCTTCCGCACCGTGGTCAAACCCACGCCCAGCATCTACAAACGGCAGGACACGGTCGATTATGTCGCCCGCAAGAATGCAACGCTCTCCATCCAGGGCCGCCATGACCCCTGCATCGTGCCCCGGGCCGCCATCGTGCAGACCTGCACCGCCGCTTTGGTGGTGGGCGACCTGATGACCACCCGATATGGCACGGCATGGATGGAGCGGCCCACCAGTTACCGCAGGGAGGAATCGTAATGGAATATGGACTCATTGGCGGCAGACTTGGACACTCTTACTCCAAGCTCATCCATGAAATGCTCTGCGGCTACCGGTACGACCTGTGCCCCCTGCCCACGGAGGCGGATGCCCGGGCGTTCCTGGAAAAGCGGGCGTTCAAGGCCATCAACGTGACCCTGCCCTATAAGCGGCTGGTCATGGAATACTGCTCCTTCATCGACCCCCGGGCCAAGGCCATCGGGGCCGTGAACACCGTTGTCAATCACAACGGCCTGCTCTACGGCTATAACACCGATTACCTGGGCTTTGCCCACCTGTGCGCGGCCCATGGCGTCGATTTCACGGGCCGCACGGTCCTGATCCTGGGCACCGGCGGCACCCACAACACCACCAGCGCGGTGGCCAGGGACAAAGGCGCGGCCAGGATCCTGACCGTCAGCCGGAAGCCAGACCCCGCCAAGGGTGAGCTCTCCTACGAGGAAGCTGTCCACAGCGGGGCGCAAATCGTCATCAACACCACACCCGCGGGCATGTACCCGAATGTCGGTACCTGCAATCTGGACATTGCCGCTATGCCGGGCCTGGAAGCCGTGCTGGACGTGGTCTATAACCCCGAAAAGACCGAGATCATCCTCCGGGCCGAGGAAGCCGGGGTCCCGGTGGCCGCCAGCGGCCTGGAAATGCTGGTGGCACAGGCCGTGTACGCGGCGGAGTATTTCCTCGACCGCAAGTTTGAGGATGCCCCGGCGGAAATTTCCCGCGTCACGGCAGCCATCCGGCGGGATACGCTCAATGTCGTCCTCATCGGGATGCCCTCCTCCGGCAAATCCACCATCGGGCGGATGCTGGCCGAAAAGCTGAGCAAGCGCTTTCTTGATCTCGACGACGAGGTGGTCAAGGCCGACGGCCGCACCATCCCGGAAATCTTTGCCGCCGAGGGCGAGGACAGCTTCCGCCGGAAAGAGACGGAGCAGATCGCCCGGTTTGCCAAAGAGGGGCGGCAGCTGCTCTCCTGCGGGGGCGGCGTCATCAAGCGGCCCGAGAACATCCGGCTGCTGCACCAGAACGGCGTCATCCTCTTTTTGGACCGCCCGCTGGAAGCGCTGACCGTGGGCGGCGGCAGGCCGCTCTCCTCCAGCACCGACGCCCTCCGTGCCATGTACACCGAGCGCAGGCCGCTGTATCTGGCGGCAGCGGACGCCGTTGTGCCCAACCACACTACCGTCACGGACGCGGTGAACGCGGCCATGGAGGCTCTGGATGAAATTTTTGATCATTAACGGCCCGAACCTCAACCTGATGCACTTTACCGAGCCGGGCGTGGCCGGGCAGATCGACTACAACGCCCTGCTGGATTATCTGGAAGTCTGCTGCCAGCAGATGGACATTCAGGTGGAGTTTTTCCAGTCCAACCACGAGGGCGACCTCATCGACGAGATCCAGTCCGCCGCAGGCCGGGCGGACGGCATCGTCATCAACCCGGGCGGCTATGCCCACTACAGCGTGGCCATTCTGGACGCGCTGCGGGTCTGCGGCGTGCCCGCCGTGGAGGTCATGCTCAGCGAGCCGGACAGCCACGAGCCGTTCCGCCAGACGGACGTGGTCTCCTTTGGCTGTCAGGGCCATTTTATCGGGGAGGGCATCAGCGGCTATCTGCACGCCTGCGCCTACCTCGTCCAGCTGCTCCGCATCGACGGCAGCGGGCACACTCACCTGGTGATGTAGCCCTCTCAGGCGCTGACGAGCGCGAGACGGAGCGGTTTTCAACGATTCAAAAAGAAGGGACGTAAATTCAATGATTATTTCCACCAAAAAAGGCACCCCGAACGTAGAGCTTGAGAAGATCGTCGATAAATTTGAGAAGCAGGGCCTTGATGTTACCCTCATCACTGGCAAGGACTACAATGTCTTTGGTCTGGTGGGCGACACCACCAAGATCGATGAGCGGGACGTGCTGGCCAACCCCTGGATCGACAATGTCACCCGCGTGTCTGCCCCCTACAAGCGCGCCAACCGCCTGTTCCACCCCGCCGATTCCGTCATCGACTGCGGCGGCGTGAAGATCGGCGGCAAGGAGAAGATCGCCGTCATGGCAGGCCCCTGCAGCATTGAGGGCGAGGAGCAGGCCCTGCGCATCGCCCAGTCCGTCAAGGCCGGCGGTGCCACGCTCTTCCGCGGCGGCGCTTACAAGCCCCGCACCTCTCCCTACTCGTTCCAGGGTCTGGAAACCGAGGGCATCCTCGACATGGTCAAGGCCCGCGAGGCCACCGGAATGCCCATCGTTTCCGAGCTGATGAGCGAGGACCGCATCCCCGAGTTTGAGGAGTATGTGGACGTGGTGCAGATCGGTGCCCGCAACATGCAGAACTTCCAGCTGCTGAAAGCCGTTGGCAAGATGCACAAGCCCGTGCTGCTCAAGCGCGGCCTGTGCAACACCATCGAGGAATGGATCATGTCCGCTGAGTACATCATGGCCGGCGGCAACGAGAACGTCATCCTCTGCGAGCGCGGCATCCGCACCTTTGAGAAGTACACCCGCAACACGCTGGACCTCTCCGCTGTGCCCATCATCCACGAGAAGACTCACCTGCCTGTCATCGTAGACCCCAGCCACGCCACCGGCAAATCCAACCTGGTGGAGCCCATGATGATCGCGGCCGTGGCCGCCGGTGCCGACGGCCTGGAAGTGGAAGTCCACTACGACCCCGCCCACGCATGGAGTGACGGTGCCCAGTGCCTGACTCCGGACGCCTTTGCGCAGGCCATGGCAAAGTGCCGCCAGGTGGCATGGGCCATTGGCCGGGAGATGTAATTTTTATGATCGTTCAGATTCAGCCCCCCGCCCGCATCGGCGGCACGGTGTCCGCACCTCCCAGCAAGAGCATGGCCCACCGGGCCGTGCTCTGCTCCGCGCTGGCCAAGGGCACCTCTCACATTGAAAATCTCGAGTTCAGCAAGGATATCTCGGCCACGCTGGCCGCTGCCGGGCAGCTCTGCGCCCGGGTGGAATCCGGTCCCGCCGACGTCCTTGTGGAGGGACTGGGGCATTTCCGCCCCGTGTTCGGCCCGGTGGACTGCTGCGAGAGCGGCAGCACCCTGCGGTTCCTCATCCCTCTGGCAAGCCTTACCGGGCAGTCCATCACCTTTGTGGGCCGCGGGCGGCTGATGGAGCGCCCACAATCCGTATACGAAACGTTATATCGAGAGCAGAATCTCCATTTTGAGCAAAGTCACGGCCATTTGACCGTGGCCGGAAGCCTGCGCAGCGGGGAGTACACGCTGGCGGGCAATGTGTCCAGCCAGTTCATCAGCGGGCTGCTGTTCGCCCTGCCTCTGCTGGCCGGAGACAGCACCCTGCACCTCATCCCGCCGGTGGAGAGCCGCAGCTACATTGAGATGACCCGGACCGCGCAGGCGGCATTCGGCGTCACCAGCCATTGGCTGGACGACACCACCCTCTGCATCCCGGGCGGGCAGCAGTACCACCCCCGCGATTACATCGTGGAGGGCGATTACAGCCAGGCAGCGTTCCTCGCCGTGCTGGGGGCTGTCAAGGGCGGCATCACCCTTACCGGGCTGGCCGCCGAGACCCTGCAGGGCGACGCGGCCATTCTGGACATCCTGCGCCGCTGCGGGGCAAAGTTCACGCGGACCGAGGCAGGGCTTGTGTTCGAGCAGGCCCCGCTCCACGGCGTGGACATCGACCTGGCCGACTGCCCCGACCTGGGCCCTGTGCTGATGGTTCTGGGCCTGCTGTGTGAGGGGACGACCGTGATCCGGAACGCCGAGCGGCTCCGCATCAAAGAGAGCGACCGCATCGCGGCCATGGAGGCCGAGCTGCGGGCCTGCGGCGGCGTTCTTTCCAGCGAGGGCGGTACGATCACGGTGCAGGGCTGCAAACCGCGGCTCCATGCCCCGGAGGCCCCCCTCAGCGGCCACAACGACCACCGGGTGGTCATGAGCCTGACGGTGCTGGCGCTGGCGGCGGACATCCCGCTGGCCATCAACGAGGCCGAAGCCGTGCAGAAGAGCTGGCCCCATTTCTTTGACGCCCTCAAACCGCTGGGCGTGGAGGTACACTATGCTGGATAAATCCAAACGCTATCTCATCGTAGGCCTGGGCCTGCTGGGCGGCAAGTACGCCCTGGAGCTCACCCGGGCAGGCTACACCGTGGACGGCATCAACCGCAGCGAGGGGCACTTGCAGTTTGCCCTTGACCACGGCTATATCCGCAGCGGCAAGACCCACGATTTTGAGGACCTGGTGCAAAGCGCTGACCACATCATTTTCGCGCTTTACCCCACCGCCATGATCAAGTGGTTCAAAACTTACGGCTCCCTGCTCAAACCCGGCTGCATCTTCACCGATGTCTCGGGCGTCAAAACCGGGCTGGTGGAGCCCATCCAGGCCCTGTGCCCGGACGGCGTGGAATTCATCGCCAGCCACCCCATGGCGGGCCGGGAGACTTCCAGCGTGGAGCATGCCGCCGAGGTCAACTTTGCCCCGGCCAACTTCATCATTACCCCGACGGAAAAGAACACCCCGGAGGCCGTCCAGTGGGCCAGAGAGCTGGCGGAGGTGCTGGGCTTCAAGCACATCTGCACCCTGACGGTGCAGGAGCACGACAAGATGATCGGCTATGTGAGCCAGCTCTGCCACGCCATCGCCGTCAGCCTGATGTGCGCCAACGACAACACTTCCCTGTGTGAGTACACCGGCGACTCGTTCCGCGACCTGACCCGCATTGCCCGGATCAACGATAAAATGTGGGCGGAGCTCTTCCTCTGGAACAAGGAGAATCTGATCGCGGAGATCGACCAGTTTGACGCCGCGCTGTCCCAGATGCGGAACGCGCTGGTGGCCAGCGACCGGGACAAACTGGAAGAGATGTTCCGCCTTTCCACCCAGCGCCGCGCCGCGTTCGACAAAAAGGCTCCGTAAATCTCTCAGTCACCGCTTCGCGGTGCCAGCCGTTCCCCTTTCGGCACTTGCGTGCCACCTCCCTCCGGCCGGAGGGAGATGGCGCTGCAAGCGACAGAGGGAGGATGGCCCTTGGCAGGCCGGGAAAGTTTGCTCAAAACGCATGGGTTTATTCTGTTGTAAAAGAGTGGGCCCTGCTGTGTTCTGTTAGGAGGATCTATGCCTAAGCAGGAAGGACAGAAATCTAAGCTTTTGGCGCTGCTGCGCATCTTTGAGCAGCAGACCGACGAAAACCATCTGCTCAACGTCCCGCAGCTGGTGGAGATGCTGGCCCGGCAGGGCATTTTGTGTGAGCGCAAGAGCGTTTACAGCGACATCGAAGCCCTCAACGCGCTGGGCTACGATATCCAGCTCAAGCGGGGGCGGCACGGCGGCTACTGGATGGCCAGCCGCACCTTTGATCTGGCCGAGCTCAAGCTGCTGGTGGACGCCGTGCAGTCCAGCCGGGTCATCTCCAAATCCACCAGCGACAAGCTCATCAAAAAGCTGGAGGGCCTCACCTCCCATTACGAGGGCAGCCAGCTCCAGCGCCAGGTCTATGTCGATGGCCGCCCCAAGAGCGCCAACAAGGAGCTGCCTTACAGTGTGGACGCCCTGTTCTCGGCCATCAACAAGGGCCGGATGGTACAGTTCCGCTACAAAAAAGTAGGCCGCCCCGAGACGCGCACCATCAGTCCCTGGCAGATGGTCTGGGAAAACGGCTGCTACTACCTCATTGCCTATCAGGATGAGAAATCCCCTGCCGGCATCCGCCACTACCGGGTGGACAAAATGGCAGGCGTTCTGGTGCTGGACGCTCCCCGCCGGGGCAAGGCGCAGTTTGCCGGGTTTGACCTGCCCAGCTACCTCAAAAAGCATTTCAACATGTACGGCGGGCCGGAGCACTCCGTCACCCTGCGCTGCACCGCCGATCTTGAACCCGCCATGCGGGAACGCTTTGGCACCTCGCCCATCCTCATCCCGGAGGGAGAGACGCATTTCCACTTCACCGTGCCCATCTGCGTCAGCGACCAGTTTTACGGCTGGGTCTGCGGCTTTGGCGGCAAGGTGGAGATCACCGCCCCCGCTGCCGTCCGCAGCGGCCTGCAGGAGATGACGAGCCGCATCGCACAGGCACACCAACCTGTTTAACAAAAAAAGGGACAGCCAATGGCTGTCCCTTTTTGTTTATTCGATGCTTATTCTTCAAACTCCAAATCGCCGGGCAGAATCAGATCCAGCTCGGCAGCGGGCTCGGCCACAAGGCGGCGGCTCTGGTTGAAGATGGCCTTTTCCAGCGTGTTGCGGGCCAGGCGGCCATTGCCGGCGGTGCGGCTGTCCAGCGCCTGACGGCGCTTATAGTAGCCCAGCAGCGGGAACATGCAGCTCTCGGCCAGACGGTAGCCCTTGCCTTTGGCCAGCACCGTGGTGATGTCCAGCAGCTCGTCGGCGGTGTAATCCGGGAACTCGATCTTGTTGGGGAAGCGGCTGGCAAGACCGCTGTTGGCGGTGAGAAATGTCTCCATCTCCTTGGTGTAACCCGCCAGGATGACCACCAGCTCGTCCCGGTGGTCCTCCATCCCCTTGACAAGGGTGTCGATGGCCTCCAGGCCAAAGCTGTCCTGCTCGCCCCGGTAGAGGCTGTAGGCCTCGTCAATGAAGAGGACCCCGCCCAGCGCGCTCTCGATGACGCTGTTGGTCAGGGGGGCGGTGTGGCCGGTGTAGCGGCCCACAAGGTCGCCGCGGCCCACCTCAATGAGCTGCCCGCCCTTGAGGGCCCCGATGGCCTTGAGATACCGGGCCACCAGCCGGGCAATGGTGGTCTTGCCCGTGCCGGGGTTTCCCGTGAAGATCATGTGCATGGAGAGGCTGGCGGTCTTAAAACCAGCCGCCGCCCGGCGCTGCTGCACCTGAATGTTATCCGCCAGACCGAAGACATATTCCTTGACGGGGGCAAGGCCCACCAGCTCGTCCAGCTCCCGTTTGATCTCGTCCACGGCGCCTGTATAGGCGGCAGGCAGCAGATCAAAGAGCCGGGCGGGTGCTGCATTCCCCAGCTGAAAGTCGATGCCGTCCGGCCGGGCGGTGAGGGTCACGGTGCCCGTCAGCTTTTTGTCGGTCTGCAGGCAGTACTCGCTCAGGGCCCGGAAAATTTTATCGCAGCAGGCAGCAAGCCCTGCCGCCCCCTGTTCGGGCGTGCACCGGGCCGCGACATGATCCCGGACATCAGCCCCGGCAGAGAGGGTCAGGCCCAGCCGGGTCTGCACTTTCCGGGCCAGCGCGTTGAGCTGCTGGGCGGCCAATGCCGCCAGATCCTCCCGTGCAAAGGGGGTGGTGGTGCAGACATCTCCCAGCGCCGAGACGAATGCCGCGCCAAAATGATCGGCCATTGCCTCCCGGCCCTTGTTGGAAAAGAAGATCAGGTACTTGCCGCGCGGGTCGATGCGGCTCACCGCGCCCGGTGCCAGCGCCGTACCGGCATCCACCAGGATCCCCTCTTTGTTGACAAGATAGCGGCTGCTGAGGGGCGCGCTGCCTTTGACAGCCAGGTCGGAGATCGTCTTGAGGAAGCCCGGGTAGCAGCTTTCGTAGTGCTCAAAGACCACGATCTCACCGGGGGCGTACAGGGCCGCGTACAGATCCTGCAAAAAGAGTTTTTCCGCCCCGGAGTTGGGGTAGAGGGCCAGATCCAGCGAGGCGATCTTATCGCTCTGGAGCAGGCCCCTGGCCGCCATGCAGCGGGCCGTTTCCGTCAGGGCAAAGTGCCGCCCGGTGCCCGGGCCGCCGCACAGCAGCACCACATTGCGGGCCGCCGGGGGTTCCGTGCCCAGCACAAAGGGGCGGCGCATCGCCCGCGCCACGCCCTCCACAAAGGCGTCCTGCCCGAGGACCGTCTTTTTTACCTCATCGGCCAGCCCCTCAAAGCTGCCCAGATGCTCTGGCTTCGCGTCTGCCGTGCCCTTGGCCAGCAGACCGTCTTCTTCCATATCCCGCAGCATTTTGCGGCTGTCTTCCAGCGCCGACTTTGTGGCGGCATCCTGCCCTTTCAGGGCCGCATTCTGCTGTTTGAGCATTTCATCCAGCTTTTTCTGCTGGGCCAGCAGGGCTGCGTTCCAATCCGGCAGCGGGCTGTCCTGCGTTTTTTCAGGTTTCTCCGGTTTGGGCTGGGCCGCCTGCGGCGTGCTCTGCGAGAATTTGAGCTTGCCGCCCGGGCCAAACACGCCGTTCATCAAGCTTTCCCAATCGTCGGTATATGCCATAGCTGCCTCCGTGTGTGTTTTTTCTCAGTATAGTGTACTTCCTGTTGTTTTGCAAGGAAAGGCTTGAAAATCAGAAAAAAGACAGGTACACTATTCTCAAAAGACATGCCAAAAAGGGGAATGAACACCCATGAACACCCGAACACCTGCGGATTGGAAAGCGCTGTTTGAGAGTGACGCTTTTGCGCAGCAGAACACCTATACCGGCCCTCTGGGGGTGGAATACACCCCGGCCGGCACCCGCCTGCGGCTGTGGGCACCCACGGCCCGGCAGGTGTATGTCAACCTCTACCGCCGGGGCGACGGCGGGGTCTGCATCGGCTCCCTCCCGCTGGAAAAGCGGGGGCAGGGGCTCTGGTCGGTCTACCTCCCCGGCGACCAGCACGGCCGCTACTACACCTATACCCTCCACGCCGGGGACACCAGCTGGGAGGCCGCCGACCCCTACGCCAGAGCGGCAGGCGTGAACGGCAAGCGGAGCATGATCGCCGATTTTGCCCGAATCGACCCACCGGGCTGGCTGCATGACCACCGCCCGAATATCCCCGTCTCCCACCGCTCGGTGTGGGAGGTCAACGTCCGGGATTTCTCCCAGGACCCGGCCAGCGGCGTCCGCCCGGCCTGGCGGGGCAAATATCTGGCCTTTGCCCAGCAGGGCACCACCCTGCACTCCGACGGCATCCACCCCACCTGCCTGAATTATCTCAAGCGGCTGGGCGTCTCTTACGTCCAGCTCATGCCCATCTTTGATTTTGGCAGCGTGGACGAGAGCCGTTCTTTGACCCGGCAGTACAACTGGGGCTACGACCCCGCCCACTTCAACATCCCGGAGGGCAGCTACTCCACCGATCCCACCCGGGGCGAGGTGCGCGTCCGGGAGTGCAAGCAGATGATCGCCGCCCTCCACGCGGCGGGCATTGGCGTCATTATGGACGTGGTGTACAACCACATGTATGGCAACGATAACGTCCTGAACCGGGCCGTGCCCTATTATTATTTCCGCCAGAACGAGGACGGCAGCTTTTCCAATGGCAGCGGCTGCGGCAACGAGTTTGCCAGCGAGCGCCCCATGGCCCGGCGGTATCTCATCGACTCTGTCCTCTACTGGGCCCGGGAGTACCACATCGACGGCTTCCGGTTCGACCTGATGGGCCTGTACGACGTGGAGACCATGAACCTGCTCCGGGCCGAACTGGATCAACTCCCCGGCGGCCAGAACATCCTGATGTATGGCGAGCCCTGGCAGGGCGGCGTCAGCGCCCTCCACCGGTACGAAGCCAACAAAAACAATCTGGCCATGCTGAACGAGCGGATCGGCATCTTCTGCGATAACACCCGGGATGCCATCAAGGGCGGCTGTTTTGACGCCCGGGAGCCGGGCTATGTGGAGGGCAAGGAAAGCGCCCTGTGGGATATCGGCGCGGCGGTCGCGGCCTGGTGCCGCAGCAGCGCCCTGCCGCCCCACAGCCCCGGACAGATCGTGAGCTATGTCTCCGCCCACGACAACTTCACCCTCTGGGACAAATTGCTTTTCGTCCGGTACAAGCACCCGGAGTACGGGGCCATGGACTCGGTCGCGCTGGCCCAGAACCGGCTGGCGGCTGGCATTTACCTCACCTGCATGGGCCTGCCGTTCTGGCAGGCGGGGGAAGAGTTTGCCCGCACCAAAAAGGGGCAGGGCAACAGCTACCGCTCCTCCCCCGCCCTCAACCGGCTGGACTGGCAGCGGGCCCAGCAGTTCCATGAGCTGGTGGATTATTACCGGGGCCTCATCGGGCTGCGGCGGTATTTCCCCCGGCTGAGCGCGCTGGACACCGCCAGCCCGGCGGCCATCCAGTTTTTCTCGCTGGAGCAGCCGCTGGTGGGCTGGCAGCTGCCTGCAAACTGCGGGGATGGCGCGCTCTGGCAGGCGCTGTGTGTCTTCTATAACCCCACCGGGCAGGAGAAGACCGTCCCCCTGCCGGAGGGCAGCTGGAAGCTGCTCAGTGACGGTATTTCGTCGAGTTTGTGGAGAGGCGAAAGCCAGATCAGAAGCGGGCAGACCGTGCTGCTGCCCTACAGCGCGACCATCTTTGGAAAAGCATAAAGAAAGAGCCGGAGCTTTCCGCGGGGAAAGTTCCGGCTCTCTTTGATATTTGCGTTAGCCCTGCGGCTGCTCCTGGGCAGATTCAGCGTTTTGCTGTTCCTGCTGCTGGGCGGCGGCAGCGGTGGTAGAATTATTCTTTTCTCCCAACGTCAGGCTGACCGTCTGCATCTGGCCACCTCGGGCCACGGTGATGGAGAGGGTGTCGCCTGCGGAGTGCTGCTGGATGATGGTGCCCAGATCGGTCTTCTGGGCCACCTCGGTGCCGTCGATGCTGACGATGCGATCACCGACTTTCAGGCCGGCTTTGTCGGCGGGGCCGCCCTTGACCACATCGGCCACATAGATGCCGTAGGCATTGACGCCCAGCTGCTGGGCCGTCTGTGCATCGGTGACAGCCAGATAGGTGATGCCCATGTAGGGACGGCCGGTGACGTAGCCGTTCTCCAGCAGATCCTGTGCCACTTTCATGGCATCATTGATGGGGATCGCAAAGCCCAGGCCCTCGGCATCGGAGTCAGAGGACTTGGCGTTGACCACGCCCACCAGCTCGCCGTTCATGTTGAACAGGCCGCCGCCGGAGTTGCCGGGGCTGACGGAGGCATCCATCTGGATCAGGGACATGGTGTTGACAGAGCTGGAGCCCTGAATGCTGACGCTGCGGTTCAGTGCGCTGACGATGCCGCTGGTCACGGTGCCGCCCAGCTCACCCAAGGGGTTACCCACGGCCATGACGCTTTCGCCCACCTTCAGGCTGTCGCTGTTGCCCACGGTGGCGGGGGTCAGGCCGGTGGCATCGACCTTGACCACGGCGATATCACTGGTGGTATCCTCGCCCACCAGCGTAGCGGGGTAATCCTTGTCGCCGATGCTCACGGTGATGTTGGAAGCGCCGCTCACCACATGGGCGCAGGTGAGGATATAGCCGTCCGAGCTGATGATGACGCCGCTGCCCGCGCCGCTCTCCACCTGGCTCTGGCCGTACCACGACCACTGGGAGTAGACCACCTGCTCAGTGGTGATGACCACCACACTGGGGCTGACCATCTCGGCTACCTGTGCGGTGCTCAGGCCGGTGCCGCTGGTGGCGCTGATGGAATTGCCGGTGCTGTCGGTGCTGCTGTCAGAGCTGGCAGGGCGCTCCACCTGCTGGATGACCACCTTGCTGCCGCCGCCGTATTTTGCGCCCACAAAGCCGCCCGCAAAGCCCATGGCGGCTGCCAGCACCAGTGCCACGGCGCTGCGTGCCAGTTTTCCGCCGTTGAACTTTTTCTTGCGGCGGGGCTTTTCCGGCTGCTCCGGGGCGCTGTACTGCGGCTGCTCCGGCGGGGTGGGCGGCACGCTGCCGCCATCTGCCGGGGCGGTATCGGCCGGACGCGCGGGCTGCGCTTCCGGCTCGTTATACTGGTTCGCCGTGTTCATGCCGCTGCTGCCCACGTTGGGGTAGCCGGTCTCGTTATTGGAAGCGGAATAATCGTATTCCCACTTGTTCTCGTTTTCCATGTTACTACATCCTTCCCTCAAAGGCCGGTCCGCAGGGACATCTGTTCCTTTGAACTGTCCCTATTGTAACTGTCAAATGTGAAAATGAATCGCTTGCGCCGTGAAGAATATGTGAAATGCGGTCCTGTTTTCTGCCCTTGACAGCAGCGTTTCCGCTTGCTATTGTAAGGGAAGAACATCGACCCGTCAAGGAGGAGCTTTTTATGGAACTGCACCGCACTGAGCAGGGGTTTGCCCTGTATAAAGAAAAGGACTGCATCGGAGAGTGCTGCCTTTCTCCCGCCCCCAAGGGCGCACAGCTTGCCGCCCTGTGCATCCTGCCCCGGTGGCGGCGCAAGGGCTACGGCTCCTACCTGTTAAAAGAAGTATTGCGCAGCTTTGGCGGCTATGACCGGGAAGCCGCCACCGTGTTTACCGCCCCGCTGCCGGAAAACGCCGCTGAGCTTGCTTTCTGGGGCAAATTCGGCTTTGCCGCCGAGGGCGGGCAGCTGGTGCGCCGCCGCACCCCGGACTTAACAGCGGTCAAGTTCGTGCAGGACTTTTTAGCCGCCCGGCTGGTGCACCCGCAGCTGTGCGTGGACGCCACCTGCGGCAACGGCGGCGACACCACCTTTCTGTGCGGGCTGACCGCCCCCGCCGGGCGGGTGCTGGCCTTTGACGTGCAGCCCGAAGCCATCCGCTCCACCCGCACCCGGTTGGAACAGGCAAATGTGCCCGCCGAGCGGTACAGCCTTATCTGCGGCAGCCACGCCGACTTATTACAGTATGTGCAGCCCGGCACTGCCGATGCAGTCATGTTCAACTTTGGCTGGCTGCCGGGGGCGGACCATGCGGTATTCTCCACCGCGCAGAGCAGCATCCCCGCCTTGCAGGCGGCGCTGCAGGCGGTGCGCCCCGGCGGCATCGTGAGCGCCATCCTGTACAGCGGGGCAGTCATCGGCTCGGACGAAAAACAGGCGGTGCTGCGTTTTCTGCGTGCACTTCCACTGAAAAGTTTCACCGTTCTGGTGTGTGATTTTGCCAATTGGGCCGAAACTGCCCCTCTGCCCTGCCTGATCCTGAAAAAATAACGAAAACCCTTGCATTATCACGCGTTTTCGTATAGAATAAAGTGCGTATGTGTAAAAATGCTTCTTCCGGCATCGCGCAGCGATGCCGGAAGAAGTTCCATCCATTTCAGGAGAAATATCATCTATGACAAATCGTGAAGAGATCGAACGCCGCAGGACGTTCGCCATCATCAGCCACCCCGACGCAGGTAAGACCACCCTTACCGAAAAGCTGCTGCTGTACGGTGGAGCCATCAATCAGGCTGGCTCCGTCAAGGGCAAGCAGAGCGCCAAGCACGCCGTGTCCGACTGGATGGACATTGAAAAGCAGCGTGGTATCTCGGTTACCTCTTCGGTGCTGCAGTTCAACTACGCCGGTAAGTGCGTGAACATTCTGGATACCCCCGGCCATCAGGACTTCTCGGAGGATACCTACCGCACCCTGATGGCGGCAGACTCTGCCGTCATGGTCATCGACGCCGCAAAGGGCGTTGAGGCCCAGACCATCAAGCTGTTCAAGGTGTGCACCCTGCGCCATATCCCCATTTTTACCTTCATCAACAAGATGGACCGCGAAGCCCGCGACCCCTTTGAGCTGATGGAGAACATCGAGGAAATTCTGGGCATCAAGACCTACCCCATGAACTGGCCCATCGGCTGCGGCAAGG
>ERZ773264.650-NODE-650-length-48892-cov-5.922723_pt1 | contig 48892 bp, 30 predicted proteins | sample MGYA00511910_ERZ773264 | MGnify/ENA primary metagenome ERZ773264 (study PRJEB29015, sample SAMEA2737739) | human gut metagenome | biome: human gut; feature: human-associated habitat; material: faeces | place: China | collected 2012 ...
AGTAAACTTACATTCAGGATAATTTGAACAACCATAAAACGATTTTTTTAATACAGAAAATGTAGTCTTTTGAAAGGTGGAATTAACAATGAAGAAAAAATTATCATTTATCATTGAGATTATTATAGGTATAATCTTTATATGTTTTGGATATTTCGTTATTGATACTGATTATTACGCTACACTTTTTTACGCAATGGGGTTCGGTTTAGCTTTTGCTTCTGGTGTTCAATTATTGAAAATTTGTTATTATGAAATGCCAAAAAATAAAGAAAAATTACAAAATATAAATAGAGAAAATCACATCAATAATGTTGATGAAAGAAAAATATTTTTAAGAATGAAAGCTGGTTCTTTAGTATATCAGTTAATGACTTTCGTGTACTTGTTTGTTGCTTTTGTACTTGCGTTACTTCATATTGAAGCATGGATTATAGGCATTATATTTGGTTTATTCCTACTGCAAACATTTTTAGGGATTATTCTATATAAGCATTTTGAAAAACATTTCTAAAACATTCAGTAAATTGTGACGAGGTAATACTATGATAGGACTTAAAAAACGAGATATTAAAAAAGCATTGAAAGCTGGTGCAAAAGCTGGCGGTGTGTCATTAGCTGATGTTCGAGCTGATATTGAAGCGACGATTGATGAAGCTATGAACAGCACCGACCCAGAAGTGCAGGAGAATTTCAGAAAGTATTTTGGAAATAAACGCCCTACTCCAGAAGAATATATTTACAAGATTACAAAAAAGACAAAAGTTTAATAGAAATCAAGTGCTGTAAGGGGGCTTGTGTCATGGAAAGTTTTAAGCATAATCTTATACGGTCATACACTACCTAACAGCATTTTATTAACAACTGAATATCTCACAGCTTTAATAGCTCGTACAGACTATATGTTTTGTGCGGGCTTTTTTTGTACCCGAAAAAATTTTTTCATTTTTTTTCAAAATCATGCAACAAATCACACCTTGCTGTACAGATATGGTGCGGAAAGAGGGATAAACACTTTTCACGTCATAACGGAAAGGGGGTGTGATGATATGAAACCGTCGGACTTCCAAAAGACAATACAATGTCAATTTGACTGCAAGCTCAAACGTGTAGTGAAAGGCATTGTCCGTAATTATCGCAAAGAATTAAAGCGACGAAGAAATAAGGAAATTTCCTATTGTGAACTTCCAGAAATCGTCGTAGAAAAGCTGGCAGTCTGGGACGAATACGAAAGCGATTATACCGCCTTTGATGTATGTGGTATTGAGGTTCGTGTCCTTGATGATGATTTAGCAGAAGCGATTAAGTATCTGTCTGAAAAAGACAGAGAAATCTTGTTGATGTATTTCTTCTTAGGCATGAGCGATACAGAAATCGGCGACAGATTAAAGATTAACCGTTCAACGTCGTTCCGCAGTAGGAAGAACTCACTTGAAGAAATCAAGAAAAAATTAAAGGAGAACATGAATGATGAATAACACACGCCCGTCATTTTACCTTATTTCGTCGGCTGTGGACGGCAACGTAAATGCGATTGAAAAGATACTGGCGTTGTATGACCCGTACATATCAAAATGTTGTTTGCGTCCGTTCTACGACAAATATGGTAATGTCTGCATAGTCGTAGACATGGAATTAAAAGGACGTATCAGAGAAGCACTTATCAAAATGATTTTGGACTTTGATATTCCTTTAGAAACCGAAGAATAACAAGCAGTAACCGCAGAGCATGATTTGTTCAATCCCCTCTTTCCTGCTCTGCCCCTGCTTTTACATGAAAGCAACACGCTTTCGCCACAGCTCTTTGACAACTGAATAAAGCAGACAGATACGTTTGTGAGATAGCGAGCCACGGGGACTGTACGCCACGACCTTTTCAAAAGAAAGCGAGCGACCCACGCAGTGATCCGAGAGCGACTGTTGGAAAAGTCGTTTTGCCACGACCTATCCTCACAGAATAATGATACGTCCGCATGGTGCGGTTCTGCCCACAAGAATGGGAATAGTTGAGATACTAACGGAGCTTTCCAAAGCCGTCTGTCTGCTTCTGTAACATTGTGAAAAACACGCATATTGGATAAGCCTATGTGCGTATGTTGAGAATAGATAGCTGACTAAGGGGGCTGATAACTTGGCTAAAAAAGAACCTGCACAATATATCATAGAACGGGAATTTTTAGGTAAATTTTCCGTAGAGGAATTGCTTGTCCGTATCGTGAAATCTCATGTAAAAAAAGGACTATCAAGAGGGTAAAACCCTTGAAAACAATGGAAAGAAGCCGTACTTTATGGTATAATATTATCATAGGTACGGCAGTTGAATAGGTGGAAAAATGATTTATCAAAAAGGTTCAAACTTATTTAACGTGGCTATTTATATCAGATTATCACGAGAGGACGGAGATAAGGAAGAAAGCGATAGTGTAGGAAATCAGAGAAAACTTTTAACAGAATATGTGAACAAGCATGATGACTTTATCTTATATGATGTTTATATTGATGACGGTTTTACGGGAACGAATTTCAATAGACCAGACTTTCATAGAATGATTGCTGACATTGAAGATAACAAGGTAAATTGTGTTGTTGTAAAAGACCTTTCCCGTTTCGGACGAGATTACATTGATACGGGGCGATATTTGGAAAGAATATTTCCAGAGCTTAATGTTCGTTTTATTTCTGTAACAGATAATATTGATAGTATGAAGCAGGCATACGATATGTTACTTCCTATTAAAAATATATTCAACGAGCAGTATGCCAGAGATATTTCTAATAAAATTCAAGCGACTGTAAAATCAAAGCAGAAAGCAGGAGAATTTATCGGAGCTTTTACAAGTTATGGTTATAAGAAATCTCCTGCAAATAAAAATAAACTTGTGATTGATGAATATGCGTCCGAAGTTGTAAAAAGAGTATTTACTATGTATGCACAAGGAATAGGAAAACAAAGCATTGCCAAAACACTAAATGCAGAGGGTATCCTTTGTCCGTCGGAATATAAAAAGCTCAACGGCGAAAATTACAAAAATTGCAACCGTTTAGAGAAAACTTCTTATTGGACATATTCCACGATTAAAGTGATGTTACAAAATGAGCTTTATATTGGAAATATGGTACAAGGAAAGAAACATCAACGAATGAGAAGCAAACAGCGTCCAGTTGAGAAAGAAAACTGGATAAGGGTTGAAAATACACATGAACCGATTATAGACCGTCAACTGTGGGATAAGGTACAAAAACTGCTGACGAAAAAGCATAGGGATATTGATTTAGAAACAAATAAAAATATCTTTGCAGGTTTTATCAAGTGTGGCGATTGTGGTCGGGCAATGATGAAAAATTTCTGGCGACGTGCTGACGGAAGTAAGTCCTATTCATTCTATTGTGGAACTTACAAAAGAAGTGGAAAAGATTATTGCACTCCGCACACGCTCCCGTTTCAAGTATTGAATGATATTGTGTTGGGAGATTTAAAGCAGATTATCCGCAATGTAGAGAACTTGCAGGAACTTGTAAAATCACAATCTTTCACAGCAACAAAAATCAGAAAATCAACAGACATAGAACTGACAAAGTTAAAAGCAGAGCTTGAAAGAGTGAAGAAGCTGAAAAAGTCAATTTATGAAGATTACAAAGACGAACTGATTTCTAAAGAAGAATTTCTTTCTTATCGAGAGGACTATCAACAAAAAGAAACGCTTTACTCCAAACAGATTGAAACGCTGGAAGAAAAGAAAAAGGAAAGTGTAACAGAAGATGTTTTTGAAACACCGTGGTTAAGGCGGTTGTTGGAACTGAAAGACATTGAAGAATTAGACAGAGATATTATTGTGGAAATGATAGACCAGATAACAGTTTATGAAAACCGCAAACTTAAAATCTCATACAACTTCGGAAATGAACTGGAACATTTATTTTCAAGCGTTTACTGTGAGGACTTGGAGAAAAAGGCTATCTAATCTCAATACATTTCTAACTCCCCATATATATTGGGGAATACATATCACAATTTGCGTAAACTACAATCAACACATGGTGGAACAGACCCCGGGGCCGTTTATGAAGGCAGACAGGAGAAAGATGATGCGTTACGACTTGCTACAGCGGTAGGGGAGATTTTAAGAAATAATGGATATGATGTAGAATTTACAAGAACATCAGATGTCTATGATACCCCATTTGAAAAAGCAACTAAGGCAAATAATACAGGAGCAGATTTATTTGTATCATTTCATAGAAATTCTGCGCCTACAGCAAATCAGTATAGTGGAGTGCAGAGTTTAGTATATGATGACAGTGGCTTAAAATCACAACTTGCCAGAAATATTAATGCAAATCTTACAAAGATAGGATTTGAAGATAAAGGAGTCGTTGAAAGACCTAATTTAGTAGTTTTAAAAAGAACAAAGATGCCGGCAGTATTAATAGAAGCAGGCTTCATTAATTCAGATAGTGATAATAAATTATTTGATGAAAAATTCTATGAAATAGCAAATGCAATAGCATGTGCAATAATGGAAACTATTGAAAATTATGATACGAAGGATGCTGATGGAAACACATATACAGTACAGGTTGGTGCATTTAGAAACAGACAGTTAGCAAATAATATGGCGTATAAATTAAGACAACAGGGGTATCCGGCAGATGTCATATTTGAGAACGGATTGTATAAGGTACAGGTTGGAGTGTTTGATGATATTGATAATGCTGCGATGATGGAAATGAATTTAAGAAATGTAGGATATAACACATTTATTCCAAGAAGATATTAATATAGAGATGTTGGGGTCAAAAGTTTTCGACTTTTTTCCTGACGGATGCGATGCTTGGTTAATATATAGAGTTATTATGAATAGTTTTAAGACTTCTATATTTAATTTTTCATTTAAATAATAACTTATGGAAACGCTCTGATATCAAAAAATAAATTTGATATTAGGCGTTTCTTGTTCTGTTATTTATGACAAAATCATGAATATAACATAAAAAGCATTACGTTGAATGTATATTAAAAAATAGGTATACATTAAGATTATAAAAAATAGGTATATAATTAATTAAAATTGGACATTCATTAAATGTATATCATAAAAAGCAATATAAAAAGAGACAATTTACGTGAAATGTTGACAATAAATTTGACAATGGGGTATCATTAGAGGTAAGCGTGTATTAAAATATTAATTCACGAATATATAACACAGGAGATATGGATTGACATGAATAACGGATTTATAAAGGTTGCGTGCGCAACTCCTAAAATTAAAGTAGGAGATTGTGAATATAACGCTAAAGAGATATGTAAATTAATTGATGAAGTTTATGATAATGGAGCACAGTTTGTTGTATTCCCTGAATTATGTATTACGGGATATACATGCAGCGATTTGTTCTGGCAGCAGCACATGCTAAAAAATGCAAAGAAAAAGTTGGTGGCAATAGCAAAACATTGTGAAGATAAAGAAATTGTAGCTATAGTCGGACTCCCATTGGTATATAATGGCAAGTTATACAATGTTGCGGCAGTTGTTTATGATGGAGAGATACTTGGAATTGTACCTAAGTCATATATACCTAATTATTCCGAGTTTTATGAAGCAAGACATTTTGCATCAGGAAAAGGTGTTGAAGGATATGTTTCATTTGAAGTTACTAAGGATGAATGGAGTTTAGAAGAAAACTGCAAAGAAGGTTTTGATTATAAAATATATATGACAGAGAATGGCAAAGTTGATTTTAAACATAATCAGGATGACTTTGATGAAGACGACTGGGAAGATGATGAAGAAGATGATGAAGATTGGGATGACGATTATGATGATGAAATCCCATTTGGAACAAACATACTTTTTGACTGTGTAAATATAGAAAACTTTAAATTTGCAATCGAGATATGTGAAGATTTATGGGTGCCAAATCCACCTAGCACAAATTATGCTATGGCAGGAGCAACAGTTATAGCTAATCTTTCAGCAAGTGATGAAGTAACAGGAAAAGATAATTATCGTAAAAATCTTGTGGCAGGACAGTCAGCAAGAACAATATCAGCTTATTTGTATGCTGATGCAGGAGAGGGAGAATCTTCTACTGATTTAGTATTTGCGGCACATAATATGATAGCTGAAAATGGAACAATCTTAGCAGAGGCAAAAAGATTTACAAATGAAACAGTATATGCTGAGATAGATTTGGAAAAATTGGCTGCAGAAAGACAAAGAATGAATACATTTACAGCAGTTAGTGACGACGATTATGAAATATGTGAAATTGATTTAGAATTAAAAGAATTTGAACTTTCAAGAGAAATTGATAATACACCATTTGTACCAAAGGATGAAGAAAAGAGAAATAAGAGATGTGAAGAAATTCTTACAATTCAGACAATGGGACTTAAGAAACGTTTAGAACATACTAATTGTAAAAATGCAGTTATAGGAATATCAGGTGGACTTGATTCCACATTGGCACTGCTTGTTACCGTAAGGGCATTTGATGCACTTAATATTGACAGAAGCAACATAATTGCAGTTACAATGCCGGGATTTGGTACAACTGACAGAACATATAATAATGCAGTTACACTTGTAAAAGAACTTGGATGTGAACTAAAAGAAGTAAATATTGCTGATGCAGTAACACTTCATTTAAAACAGTTAGGACATAGTATAGATAATCACGACATTACTTATGAAAATGCACAGGCAAGACAAAGAACTTATTTGCTTATGGATTTTGCAAATGAATATAATGGAATGGTTATTGGAACAGGAGATATGTCGGAACTTGCATTAGGATGGGCTACTTATAATGGAGACCATATGTCTATGTATGGTGTAAATGCGGGAGTCCCGAAAACGTTGGTAAGACATTTAGTTCATTATTTTGCAGACACATGTGGAGTAAAGAAATTAGCAGACATTTTATTTGATGTGCTAGATACACCTGTAAGTCCTGAATTACTGCCACCTACTAAGAATGGAAAAATAGCACAGAAAACAGAGGATGTAGTTGGACCATATGAATTGCATGACTTTTTCTTATATTATATTTTAAGATTTGGATTTGAACCTAAGAAGGTATTATATTTAGCTGAACACGCATTTGATGGAAAATATGATAAAGAAACTATTTTGAAATGGTTAAAGACATTTTACAGAAGATTCTTTTCGCAGCAGTTTAAACGTTCATGCCTTCCTGACGGACCAAAGGTAGGAAGCGTTGCGGTTTCACCTAGAGGAGATTTGAGAATGCCAAGTGATGCAGTAGTACGTGAGTGGTTAGAAGAATTAGAGTAATTATAGCAAATAATATGTATGCGAAATTATTTGTACATGAATAATTTCCATAAAATAAAATTTTGTATATTAATAATAGAAATAGGATGGAACATAATTGTCTCATCCTATTTTTTATAATTTATTATGCTGATATTTTTATAAATAAGAGTGATATCAGCTTTGCAAAAGTGTTGTTGCAAATTAACTTTAAAGATTTGCAAATTAAAACCTGACACAAAAATATTTTATTGAAATTATTTGGCCGAATTAATTGTATCGCATATTGCATTATATAATACAGAATATGTATATTGGCTTTCGGGATTGTAAGATACGTTTTCTAATGACTGAGTTGATACAATCTGGTTAGCAATATCCTCAAAAGCAGGTTTCACTAAAGGATACATTGTAGCTACGGAATCGTCAATATTTTCAATTGTAATGGAATTTATGTGGTTATCATCTAAAACTACCTGAATTTCCATAGGATTTCCGTTTAACGTGATATAAGAGGAATAAACACCGGCCTTATAAGTGCAATCACTTGCAGGAGCCGAAGTAGTGGTGTCTTTTCTAAACATTAAAACTAAGGTTATTATTAAGGCGATTCCAAGGACAATTAATATAAATGTATATATAAGTTCTTTAAGATGAAAAACCATAAATTTAGGACTTTTACTCATGATGTGTGACCTCCGAAAACTGTATAGGTTTTTATAATTAAATCTATGAGCAAAAACATAAAAGTATGATGAAAAAACAGCAAAAATTATATATAATAATTTAAGAATGCCAGAGTCAAAAGGTGGGAACTTTTGCCCAGGCATCATTTAAGGAAATATAAAGAATGGAGACGGATATGTCATTAACATTTATTGTAGGAAGTGCAGGTTCAGGTAAGTCACATTTATTATATGAAAGACTTACAAATAACGCTTCAAAATATGAAAATAGAAATGAAGATTATATAGCTTTGGTTCCTGAACAGTATTCAATGGAAGCACAGAGAGAAATTTTGCTTGCTTCAGATAGACACGGAAGTTTTAACACTGAGGTAGTAAGTTTTCAGAGACTTGCAGTTGGTATATTTGAAGAACTTGGAATGACAGATATTAAGGTTATGGACGATTTGGGAAAAACTCTCGTTGTCCGTAAAGTATTAGAAAATTGCAAAAAAGACCTTAAGTATTATCATAACAAAGCAAATATGCCGGGATTTGTGGATAGAGCAAAAACTTTAATAACCGAATTAGAGCAATATAATTATAGAACACAAGATTTGGAAAAGATGATTGATGATGTAAAAGGTCATAACATTTTAAGAAATAAATTAATTGATACTAAAACGATTGCGGAAGAATTTGACAATTACATAAATGAAAAAATGATTACGATGGAAGAAGTGTTGAGCATTTTTGGTAATGTAATGGAAAAGTCAGAAAAAATAAGAAAAACACATATTTATATTGACGGTTTTACAGGGTTTACACCTATTCAGTATATGGTTTTAGAAAAATTAATAAAATATGCAAGAGAAGTTACTGTCGCAATAACTCTTCCTGAAAATGAAGCTGATTTTAACGGATATAATGACAGAGAATTATTTGCACTCAGCAAAGAAACAATTGTAAAGTTAAGAGAATTGGCAATAAGAAATAGTGTCGAAATCGAAAATACGGTTATTGTAAATAAAGGAAAAAGACCGATACGAATTGCTGATAATGATGAACTTTGTTATTTAGAAGAAAATATATTTAGAAATAGAGTTTTAAAACCTTATGATAAAGAATGCAAAAATTTAGAAATGCATGTAACATCTAATCCAAAAGAAGAGGCAAGATGGATTGCAAATGAAATTTCTAAGTTGATGATTACAGGAAATTATAAATATAAAGATATCGCTGTAGTAGTTTCTGATATGGAAGGATATTATAGATTTATTCAGGATGAATTTAGAAAATCAGGCATTCCGAATTTTATAGATTATAAGAGAGATATATCTAAAAATCCTTTTATTGACGGTATAGTAGCTGCAATTGAAGTGGTTGAGAAAGATTTTTCATATGAAAGTTTATTTAGGTTTTTAAAATTAGGAATTACGGATATTGACAGAGAAGATATTGATATAATTGAAAATTATGTAATTCAGTCAGGAAGAAGAGGATTTAACAGTTACAACAGAAAATGGGAAAAGCAGTATAAAAATATCAGCGAAGAAGAATTTGAAAATATTAATTTGATAAGAGAAAAAATCATAGAAATGTTTTCTGATTTGAGAAACGGCTTAAAGCTAAAAAACGTAGATATAACTGATTTTACAAAGTGCATTTACAAATTTATTTTAGATAATGACTGGCAGCTTAAGATACAAAAACATAAAGTGGAATGTGATGAAGCAGGCAGACTGGATGAAGCAAAAGAATACGAACAGATTTATGAAACCATTATAAAAATGCTTAATAAGCTTGTGGAATTTTTAGGTGATGAAATTGTGTCGGTAAAAGAGTTCAGACAGATTGTTGAATCCGGATTTGCAAGTCAGAAAGTTGGAATAATTCCTCCAGGTCTTGATACGGTAATGGTTGGTGATTTGGAAAGAACAAGATTAAAAGATATTAAGAAAATTATCTTTTTTGCAGGAGTAAATGACGGCCTTGTGCCTTCTGCAAATAGTGGTAGCGGAATAATTACGGATATGGAAAGAGAATTTTTGCGCTCAGCTAATTATGTATTAGCGCCAACAGCTAAAGAAAATATATATATTGAAAGACTTTATTTGTATGCATTATTTGCAAAGCCTACAGGTAAAATCTACTTTTCATATAGCACATCAGGCACGGATGGTGAAGTTTTAAGAAAATCATATATTCTGTCTCTAATAAAAAGAATGTTTCCATCAATAAAAGAAATAAAGGAAAGTAGTAAGGAAAATGTTCCGGGTGATATTACAAACATCACAGAGGCGTTAGAATTTATAACAAACAGAATGCAGGAAAATAAGAGCCTTGATGGGGATAATGAGACAAAGCAGATGATTGCAAATCTTGTTAAGAACAGGGAAGTAGAAAATGCTGTAAAGATGATAATAGAAGGAATATATTATACATCAAGACATCCAAAATTACTGCCGGAAATTGCGAGAGGACTGTATGGTAACAGACACAACATTGGTATTACAAGACTTGAAAGATATGCTGCATGTGCATATTCACAGTTTTTAGCTAATGGTCTAAGGCTTTCAGAAAGACGAAAATTTGAAATAGCTGCATATGATATTGGTAATTTATATCATTATTCATTAGAGTTGTTTTGCAGAAAATTAAGAAATAAAAATTTGAATTGGAGAAATTTAACAGACGAAGATATACAAAAATTAGTTGAAGAATGCGTAAATATCGTATTTGAGGAATACGAAAATAATGCTATTTCAAGTGATGCAAGAAATAAATATATTGCAAATAAAATTTTAAAAACAACTATAAATACTACAGAAATATTAAAAAGTCATATCAATGCAGGAAAGTTTGAACCGGTTTATTATGAGTCAGTAGTTGAACATGGAAAAGTAGACAGAGTGGACTTATACGAGGATCCTGACGATGGGAAAGTGTATGTGAAAATTATTGATTATAAATCAGGGTCAAAGAAATTTGAAATCAGTTCTACATTTTTCGGCACACAGATGCAGCTTCTTATTTATTTAGGAGATGTAATAAAAAGAGAACAGCAAAAATATAAGGACAAACAGGTTTTGCCGGCAGGAGCATTTTATTATGAAATTAAAGACCCTTATACTAATGGACTGACAAAAACAGAAAAAAATAAAATTATGAACGATGGTTCATTGACAAAGGAAGAACTAAAAGAAAGACTTGCCTGTGAAATCAATAAGAAAAGATTTAAAGAGTATAAGATGTCAGGTATTTTTACAGACGATATCAACGTGTTAAAAAATATAGATGAAAATATGGAAAAATCTTCGGATATTATTCCTGTGAGAATTAAAAGAGATGAAAGTTATTACGCAGATGTAATGGCGATTGATAATAAGCATTTTGGTGAACTTATTAATTATGTTTCAGATATGGCAGATAAGTTTAAAGAAGAAATTTGCGAGGGAAATATTGATGTTAATCCTATAGAAAAGGCATGTACATATTGCCCATATGCAGGTATGTGTAGTTTTGATGTAAATGCAGGAGATAAGTATACGGAGGTTCCCGGATATAAATTGCCTGAAGTAATTTCTAAGTTAGATGAGATGTATGAAGATTCGGAAGGAGAAAAATAAATATGCCAAATTGGACTCCAAAACAAAAAGAAGTAATAGATGCAAGAGACCAAAACATATTAGTATCTGCGGCAGCCGGTTCGGGAAAAACCGCAGTTTTGGTAGAGCGAATTATAAATTTATTGACAGATGAAAATAATCCGGTAGATATCGATAATCTTTTAGTCGTTACATTTACAAAGGCAGCAGCTTCTGAGATGAAGGAAAGAGTAAGAAATGCATTAGATGAAATTATTACTAATCATCCTGAAAATGAACACATACAAAAACAGATTAATTTGATAAATACGGCACAGATTACAACGATTGATAGTTTTTGCTCGTTTGTTGTGAGAGAAAATTTTGAAAAAATAGATTTAGATCCTGATTATAAAATCGGAGATGAAGGTGAAATTGAACTTTTAAAAGCAGATGTTTTAGATGAAATCATTACAAACAGATATGAAGAGGCTGAACCTGAATTTATGAAATTTATCGAGCAGTATAAAGCGTCTAAGGCAGATGACAGTGTTACAAACCTGATAATGGAACTTTACACTGCATCTGAAAGTCATGTAAATCCTGAAAAATGGGTTAAGTCATGTATTGATAATTATATTGTTTCAGATGAAGAAGATTTAAATAGCAAGTCGTGGATGGTAAAAAATATTAATGACATTAAAAATATTATGCCTGACATATGTAAAAAACTTGAAAATGCCATAAATATATGCGAACAACCGGGCGGCCCTGAAAATTATACAAAAGTTCTAACTGATATGTATGGAACGTGTCAGCTTGCAATGGATAAGCAATCTTATAGAGCGTTAAAAAATTCATTAGGAGAGTATAAGATACCTAGACTTCCAAATAAATCAGGTGGTGAAAATTCTGAAAAGGCTGAAAGAGTTAAGGCAATAAAAAACGAAGTAGGAAATAAAATAAAAAACATAGTCGATGATTATTTGTCATATGATATTGATGAAATTTTAGAAGAAATAAATGTAATGAAGGATCAGGTCCGGGTTATAATTGATCTTGCCTTAGAATTTATGGATAAACTAAAAGAGGCAAAAAAAGAAAATGCCATAATGGATTTCTCAGATTTGGAGCATTATGCCTTAAATATTTTAACATATGAAAATGAAAACGGAGAAATAGTTCCGTCAGATGTAGCTATAAGTATGTCAAAACAGTATAAAGAAATAATGATTGACGAATATCAGGATAGTAATACAGTGCAGGAAGCGATACTTACAAGCATTTCAAATGGAGCTGGAATTAATAATGTTTTTATGGTAGGAGATGTTAAGCAGAGTATTTACAGATTCAGACTGGCTAATCCAAATTTATTTTTAGAAAAATATGATACTTACAGTGAAGAAACGGATGCATCAAAGCGTAAAATAATTCTTGATAAAAACTTTAGAAGCCGAAAAGAGGTCATTGATAGTGTAAACTATATATTTGATACAATCATGTGCAGACATACAGGTGGAATTGAATATATAGACAACAACAGATTAGTATGCGGTGCATCTTTTAAAGAACTGCCTGATATACAGGATAATGCAACAGATATTGTTTTAATCGAAGGGGACAAAGAATATGAAATAGAACAAATCGCAAAGAAGATTAAAAAGATTGTAGACCCTGATTTTGGAATGAAGGTTCAGGATAAAGATGGAAATTTAAGAAATGCAAAGTATAGTGATATAGTTATTCTTTTAAGAGGTATAAAAGGAATTTCAAGTCAGTATGTTGATGTTTTAGAAAAATATGGAATACCGGCATACACTGAAACAAAAACGGGATTTTATGATGCAAAAGAAGTATTAACAGTACTAAATTTCTTAAATGTCTTAGATAATCCAAGACAGGATATTCCACTTGCAGGCATAATGCTATCACAAATGTTTAATTTTTCTGAAAGTGAATTGGCACAAATCCGCATTAATGATGAAGAAAGCGGTTTATATGATGAATTAAAGTCATACTTATATGATGGAGATGACGAGAAACTTGTTGATAAGATTACAAATTTTATGAATATTATTAATAACTTGAGAAAAGAAATTCCGTATATAACAGTATATGATCTTATTGATAAAGTACTTAAAATAAACGGATATGATAATTATATTATGGCACTTCCTTCAGGATTAAGAAGAATAAAAAATATTGAGCAATTGAAAGAAAAGGCAGTTGCTTATGAAAATTCCAGTTATACAGGACTTTTTAATTTTATCAGATACATTGAGAAAGTTAAGGTTGTAAGAGAAGAAGGAGAAGCTTTGTCAGTAGATGAAAGTGATAATATTGTAAGAATAATGTCAATTCATAAAAGTAAAGGGTTACAGTTTCCTATTGTATTTTTAGCAAATGCAACGTCAAAATTCAGACCTGAAAAAGATGCGATTGCGATTCATGAAGAATATGGAATCGGAATGGATTATGTTAATCATGAGTTGAAAATAAAAGATAGTTCACTTGTAAAAACTGTTATAAGAAACGCAATCACAAAAGAAAATAAAGCTGAATTACTTCGACTTTTATATGTTGCAATGACTAGAGCACAGGAAAAACTTATTATAACCGGTTCAGTAAAAGAAATTGAAAAAGAAGTTGAAAAAATTAACGGATACAGGAGAAATCCATATTTACAGGCAACAGGAAGTGAAATAACAGACATTAACAATTTTATGGACTGGATTTTGCTTGCTACGTCAAGAAATAAAGGCGCAGATGAATTATTGAAGCACAATGATAGTTTTACAGAGGCACAAAATGAAGAATTGTACAATATTGATGCAAGTGTAAACATAACAGCAATTTGTGGTGAAACAGAAGATGATAAACTAAAAGAGTATATTGAGTTAAATGATGATAATACTAAGAAACAGGAATTGCTTCAAATTGATGGTAAAAAAACATATGATAAGATAACAGAGGAGATTCTTAATAAAAACTTAAATTGGGAGTATCAGTATTATGAGGATGTAAATATAAGTGCAAAGGCAAGTGTTACTGAAATCAAGAGACAGGCATTACATGAATATGATGAGCAGCAGGATGGTACGGAAATGTTTAAAGAAGATTTGCCGGATATAATTCCTGATTTTGCAAAATCGGACGAACAGCTTCATGAAAAGCTAACAGGTGCAAACAGAGGAACAGCTTATCATAGGATATTTGAACTTATGGATTTAAATTTGCCTGAATATACAGTAGAGTCTGTTAATGAAATGATTAATGGTTATGTTAAGAGAGGTCTGATAGATAAGGCAGGAGCAGATTGTATAAATGAAAATGATGTTATTGCTTTTAGTAAAACAGACTTATTTAAAAGAATGAAACAGGCACATTCGAGAGGAGAGCTGTTTAGAGAACAGAAATTTCTTCTTGGAAAGAAGGCTTGTGAAGTGAATCCAAATACCGATTCAGAGGAACTTGTTGTAATTCAGGGAATTATTGACGTATGTTTTATTGAAAATGGAAGGTATTATGTAGTAGACTATAAAACTGACAAAGTAAGAAAAATGGAACAATTGTATGATAAATACAGTGTTCAGTTAGATTACTATAAAGAAGCAATTGAGCAGATTACAGGTAAAAAAGTTGAAGATGAAATAATATACTCTGTAACGCTTGGCGATGAAATAAGTTTTACTGAGCATAGACAAAGGAGACAATAATGATTTTTCCAAAGTATATAAAGAAAAATGACACTATAGCTGTTACGGCCCCGTCAAATGGAATAACAGATGAAATTAAAATAAAAAGATTTAACAAAGGGGTAGAGCAACTTAAAAACAGAGGATATAATGTTGAATTTACTGACAGTGTTTTTAAGGCTGATAAAAGAGGCGTAAGCAATACCGCAAAAATTAGAGCAGAAGAATTTAACAGATTATTTGATAAAAATGAAGTTACAGGAATAATTTCTGCCGCAGGTGGGGATTATTTAATGGAGATGCTTGAATATGTGGATTTTGAAAAAATTAAGGCAAATCCAAAATGGGTTCAGGGATATTCAGATAATACAGGATTAGTATTTCCTATTATGACAAAATGTGATGTGGCATCTGTTTATGGATGTAATTTTGGAGATTTTGGTATGGAACCATGGCAAAATACAGTAAGCAATGCATTAGGTGTGTTAGAGGGAAATGTAAGAAGCCAGAAATCATTTGATTATTATGAATCCGACCGCCATGAATATGAAACAGGTTTTGAAGGATACTATAAAGATAAAGAAGTATGCTGGATAAACGGACGTGGTGAAGAGAAGATTGAAATGTCAGGAAGATTAATAGGTGGATGCCTTGATGTTATCTGCTTTTTAATCGGAACAAAGTATGACGGAACAGAAGAATTTATTCATAAATATAAAGATGATGGTATTATATGGTTCTTAGAAAGCTTTGATTTTAGTGATACTACGTTAATAACACATTTATGGCAAATGAAACAGATGGGATATTTTAAATATGTAAAGGGATTTGTATTTGGAAGGCCATTGATGTATAATACGTGGATAGAACAGCCATATAATGAGGCAGTTATGTCTATTTTAGGCGATTTAGACGTTCCGGTTATATTTGATGCGGATATCGGACATAAAGGACCTCAGTTCTCAATGATAAACGGGGCAATTGCAAAAGTCAGCAGTGCCAATGGAAAAGGAGTTATACAATATGCTTGAGTTAAGAGACGTGAAGTTTAGCGTAAACGATGAAAATGGCAGTGTGAAAAATATAATAAACGGCATCAGTATGAATATTGATGAAAGCAAATTTGTAGCCATTACAGGACCAAATGGAAGTGGAAAGTCTACTTTGGCAAAATTAATCGTAGGAATTAATCAGCCAACAGAAGGAAGGATTTTATATAATGGCACAGATATTACAAATATGTCTATTACGGAAAGAGCAAAATTGGGAATTAGTTTTGCGTTCCAGCAACCTGTAAGATTTAAAGGAATCACAGTTATTGACTTACTTAGAATAGCGGCAGGAAAGCAGCTTACAATTAGTGAAGCCTGCGAATATCTTTCAGAAGTAGGACTTTGCGCAAGAGACTATATTAACCGTGAAGTGGATGCAAGTCTTTCAGGTGGTGAGTTAAAGAGAATAGAAATAGCGACAATTATTGCAAGAGGAACAGAACTTTCAGTATTTGATGAACCAGAGGCAGGAATTGATTTGTGGAGTTTTAACAGCCTTATTAAAGTATTTGAAAAAATGCAGAAAAATAATAAAAACTCAATTTTAATTATTTCTCATCAGGAAAGAATTCTTGATATTGCAGATGAAATTGTTTTGTTAGCAGACGGAGTTATCAAGGCACACGGAAGTAAAGAAGAAATTCTTCCGATGGTTCTTGGAGCAGAAAATAATGGCCCATGTGCCAAATTACAGTCATAAGGAGGAAAATCATGGACAAAATTCAGATGGAATTATTTGAACAGCTTACTGGATTACATGAAATTCCGGCAGGCGCATACAACATAAGGGCGAACAGCAAAAAAGACAGCAGAAATACAACTGCAAATATTGATATTGTAACAAAAGAAGATAAAGATGGCATTGATATTTATGTTAAACCGGGAACAAAAAACGAAAGTGTTCATATTCCGGTTGTTATTAGTAAGACAGGATTAGAAGAATGTGTATACAATGACTTCCATATTGGCGAAGGAGCAGATGTGCTTATCGTTGCAGGATGTGGAATACATAATGGCGGTGATAAAAAGTCACGTCATGATGGAATACACACGTTCTATATTGGAAAAAATGCCAGAGTAAAATATGTTGAAAAACATTATGGAAAAGGTGATGGCAACGGTGAAAATGTAATGAATCCTACTACAATTGTTAATATTGAAGAGGGTGGTTACATGGAAATGGAAACAGTTCAGATTAAAGGAATTGATTCAACAAACCGTATCACCGAAGCTAAATTAGACAAAGATGCAAAGATTGTTATTACAGAAAGAATTATGACGCATGGAAATCAGTTTGCAGAAACTCATTTCAATGTAGATATGAATGGAGATGGTTCAAGTGCAAATGTTATTTCACGTTCAGTTGCAAAAGGAAATTCAAAACAGGCATTTTATTCTGTAATTAACGGAAATGCAAAATGCACAGGACATTCAGAGTGTGACGCTATTATAATGGATAATGCTAAGATTACAGCTTTACCTGAAATTACAGCTAATGATTTAGAGGCATCATTAATTCATGAAGCCGCTATTGGTAAAATTGCAGGTGAACAGTTAATCAAGTTACAGACATTAGGCCTTAGCGAAGAAGAAGCAGAGGAACAGATTGTTAATGGATTTCTTAAATAATATGTTTATATGATGGTAGGATTGCGGGAGTGCGTAGCACAGAACAATCCGTAGGCATCAAAGTTGGGGCCTTTTGCCCCAACATCTTTTTATAGCACAAATAATTGTGCATAAATAACTTCGACATAATAAATATGATAGTAACAATGATACTCTCTTTGCCGGATAAAACGGCAGAGGGAGTATTTTTATGTAGGACAAGTTTATGTTTATAGAACCAAATTAAAAAATAAAGTTAAAAAGCAAATAAATACGATGCAAAAGACAAATAATAGAGAAAACTTTTGTTGATATAAAGATAAATAAAACAACTTGACACATACCCTACAGGGGTATAAAATGCAAATGTAAAAATGAAAGACTAATATAATTAAAGATGTATGAAAGGAGTCGCTTTGGAAGAGAATAAAAAAGAAGTACAGGCAACAGCAAGTGGAAAATGCAGTAAATGTTGTACAGTCGAAGACCGCAATTGTTGTAGTCATAAAACAAAAGAAAGAACAGAAAAAGAATATAAAGATTTAATAAACAGACTTAACAGAATTGAGGGGCAGGTTAGAGGTGTAAAAAATATGATTGAAAGTGATGCATATTGTACAGATGTACTTGTGCAGGTATCGGCAATCAGGTCAGCATTAAATAGCTTTAGCAAAGTACTATTAACTAATCATATTAAAACATGCGTGGTTGATAATTTAAAACAGGGAAATGATGAAGTGGTTGATGAGTTAGTTGCAACATTACAAAAACTATTAAAGTAATTATATTAGTATGTAGAAAAATAAAATTAACTTGTGACTATGTAATTTAATAAATTTTATAAAAAATAGAATATATTGCTTTTTAAGTCGCAGTTAATTAATAATTACAAGTTCTAAATCGAGGTGATAAACGTTGAAAAAATATTCAGTATATGGAATGAGTTGTGCCGCCTGCAGTAGCAGAGTAGAAAAGGCTGTTTCTAAAGTAGAGGGAGTAAATTCCGTAGCGGTGAATTTACTTACAAATTCAATGATAGTTGAGGGAGAGGTTGAGCCTGAGATAATAATGAAGGCAGTAGAAGACGCAGGTTATAAGGCAAAACCTCAGAATGGCGAAAAAGTAAAATCAGAAGAGCAGACAGATGAATTAGATAATTCAGGTGAAACCAAGAAGATAAGAAACAGATTTATCTGGTCAATTATTTTTCTTGTTCCACTTATGTATATTTCAATGGGAGTTACAATGTGGGGATTTCCTGCACCGGAAGCATTTGAAAAGAATCATATTGCCATGGGACTTACGGAGATGTTATTTACAATCATAATAATGATTATAAATAAAAAATTCTTTGTAAGTGGATTGAAAGGACTGATAAATAAAGCTCCTAATATGGATACTCTTGTAGCACTTGGTTCGGGAGCTTCATTTGGATACAGTTTGTATGTGCTGTATGCAATGACATTTGCACAAGTTGATGGAAATATGGAACTTGTACATCATTATATGCATGAATTTTATTTTGAATCAGCTGCAATGATTCTTACACTAATTACATTAGGAAAAATGCTTGAATCATTTTCAAAAGGAAAAACAACAGATGCACTAAAGGGACTTATGAAGCTTGCTCCAAAAACAGCTACTATAATTGAAGCAAATGGAAATGAAAAACTTGTGGATATTGCAAGAGTATCAATAGGTGATGTATTTGTTGTAAGACCGGGCGAAAGCATTCCTACAGATGGTGTAATAATAGATGGAAGCAGTGCTGTCGATGAATCAGCACTTACAGGAGAGAGCGTTCCAAAAGATGTAACAGTGGACGATGAGATATTTGGATCTACAATAAACAAATCAGGATTTATAAAATGCAGGGCAACAAGAGTAGGAGAAGATACGACATTATCACAAATAATTCATATGGTAAGTGATGCGGCAGCAACAAAGGCTCCGATAGCAAAGGCAGCAGATAGAGTATCCGGAGTATTTGTTCCGGTTGTAATTGTGATAGCACTAATAACCATAGTTGTATGGCTTTTCGCAGGAAAAGACGTAGGTTTTGCACTTGCCAGAGGAATATCAGTATTGGTAATAAGTTGTCCTTGCGCGTTAGGACTTGCAACACCTGTAGCAATTATGGTTGGTAATGGAAAAGCAGCAGGAAATAATATTTTATTTAAAAACGCAGTTGCACTTGAAAATACAGGAAAAACACAGATAGTTGCTTTGGATAAGACAGGAACAATTACAAGTGGAAAACCGGTTGTAACAGACATTGTTGGAAATGATAAGGATGAACTTTTAAGGATTGCTTATGCTTTAGAAAGTAAAAGCGAACATCCTTTAGCATCGGCGATAGTTGAATATGGAAAAGTGAACAACATTAAAATGCATGATATTAATGAGTTCTCAATTGATGCGGGATACGGATTAAAAGGTGAATATGAAGGAAATACTGTAGCAGGTGGTAATTTAGCATATATAATCAAATTTGCAAATGTAAGTGATGAATTAATAAAGAATGCAGAAGAATTAGCTAAAGAAGGAAAAACTCCGCTGTATTTTAGCAAAGACAAAGAAACACTTGGAATTATTGCAGTTGCAGATGTTATAAAAGAAGAAAGTATTGTAGCCGTTAAGAATCTTAAGAATATGGGAATTAAGGTTGTCATGATTACAGGTGATAATGAGCAGACAGCACAGGCAATAGGAAAGAAAGCAGGAGTGGATGAAATCTATGCAGGAGTTTTACCACAGGGAAAAGAAGAAATAATCCGCAAACTTTCAGAAAGTGGAAAGACAGCTATGGTTGGCGATGGTATAAATGATGCACCGGCATTAACAAGAGCAGACATCGGTATAGCAATTGGAGCAGGAACAGACGTTGCAATTGATGCGGCAAGTGTTGTCTTAATGAAAAGTGATTTAAGAGATGTACCTGGAGCAATAAGATTAAGTAAAGGTGTATTGAGAAATATTCACGAAAATCTATTCTGGGCATTTTTCTATAATGTAATAGGAATACCTCTTGCGGCAGGCGTATGGTTTCCGTTATTTGGATTAAAATTGAATCCAATGTTTGGAGCAGCTGCAATGAGTCTGTCAAGTGTATGTGTAGTTACAAATGCATTACGATTGAATTTATTTAAAGTTCATAAAAAAGATGAAATGAACGTAAAGAATAAAGAGAGTTTTGAAAAAATAAGTGATAATAATGTAATGATAAATTCAAATAAAAAATGTCAGTCAGGTTGTAATATTAAAGATAATAATATAAATTCAAATGTAAAGGAGACAAGTAAAATGGAAAAAATAATGACAATTGAGGGAATGATGTGTGGACATTGTGAAAAGGCAGTTAAAACAGCCTTAGAAGCAATAGATGGAGTAGAAAGTGCTGTTGCAGATCATGAAAAAAATGAAGCTGTTGTTAAATTAACTAAGCATGTGGATAACAATGTTTTAAAGGAAACAGTTGAAAAACTTGAGTATAAAGTTACAGAAATTAAATAATTGTTTTCATGTAACAAAATGATTACATGAAAACAGTAAACTTTGTACAAAACATCTAAAAAACGTTTTAATTTTATAAAGAATTTAATATACTCTTAAATAGTAAAATTGAACGGGTAAAAATTAAATAAGAAATTTACATCAAAAAAGACAAATAGTTATTCTTCGGATAAAACAAACTTTAAGGTTAAAGGCTTAAAACCTAATAAAAAGTATTACGTAAGAGCAAGAGCATATAGCATATAGCATATATAAAGGTACAACTGTATATTGTAAATGGTCTAAGCGTAAGGTTATTATTAGAAAAAATAAATAAATATAAGTTAGTTAAAAATGAGACTGTAACACTAACTAAGTGATACAGTCTCATTTTTATGATAGAATACTTAATAGATTATAAAGTATAATTGTGCATAACATAAAATTAATATTAACAGTTATTATTTAATGCAATATATTAATATGAGAAAGGAAATAATATGAACGTATTTATAGGTTTAATCATACCATTTATAGGAACAACATTAGGAGCAATGTGCGTGTTTTTAGTTAAAAACAAATTAAATGACAAAGTACAAAAAAGTTTACTTGGATTTGCATCAGGAGTTATGGTGGCAGCGTCAGTATGGTCACTATTAATACCATCATTAGATATGGCATCAGGAATGGGAAGATTGTCATTTATACCGGCGTGTGTAGGATTTATGCTTGGAATCCTATTTTTACTTGGAATGGATATGCTAGTTCCTCATTTGCATGCCGGAAGTGATAAACCCGAAGGGCCAAAGAAATCATTAAAGAAAACAACGATGTTAATTTTGGCAGTGACAATTCATAATATACCAGAAGGAATGGCAGTAGGAGTTGTGTTTGCCGGAATGATGGCAAATAACACGGGGATAACATTAGCTGGAGCCATGGCGCTTTCAATTGGAATAGCAATTCAAAATTTCCCTGAAGGAGCAATAATCTCCTTGCCGTTAGTGTCAGCAGGAAATACAAAAAAGAAATCCTTTGTTTACGGTATGTTATCAGGAATAGTTGAACCGATTGCGGCAGCAATAACAATAATGCTTACAGGAATAATTTTACCGTTGCTTCCATATTTATTGTCATTTGCGGCAGGGGCTATGATATATGTTGTTGTAGAAGAATTATTGCCTGAATCCGTGGAAGGTGAACATTCTAATATTACAACAATTGGATTTGCATTAGGATTTATGATAATGATGATATTAGATGTGGCACTAGGATAATTTGAAAATAAATAATATAAAAAATACGGCTTAAACATAAAAATGAGTAAGCCGTATTTTTCGTGACAAACATAAAGCCTGTCTGTTTATGGACTGATATACGAATTATAACTTAATTACTTTTGTTACACGGTCAGATATAATGAATGCAACTGCGAGTTTAACTAAATCAGGAATAACGAAAGGTGTTACGCACCATCCAAGAACAGTTGCAAGACCAATTGTACCTGTTGACTTCATGTATACAACCATGAACCATGCTGTACCAAAGGCATAGCATACAACAAGTCCTAATAAAAGAGCTATAAGTCTAACAATGAATTTATTTCCTAATAAAGATGTGAATAACCAATAAATTAAAGCTGTACATAAGAAGCCTATAAGGTATCCGCCTGTTGTTCCTAAAAGTACGGCAACACCACTTTTAAATCCTGCAAATACAGGAACTCCGATAGCTCCTAATAATAGGAAAACTAAAATTGAAAGTGTTCCACGTTTTCCGCCTATAATTTCTAAAGTTACAAATACAGCAAATGTTTGAAGTGTAAATGGAACTGTCAATGGAATGGAAATCCAAGAACAAATTGCCATTAATGCTGCAAATAAAGCGATTAAAGTGATATCGATTGCTTTGCCTGATGATTTTGTTGCTGTTAAATTTTCTGTTGTTGACATTGTTTTCTCCTTTTTTCATAAAAATAATCACGTATAGATATTCTGAAATTTGCCAGATATCCGAATATGTATTTATTGTTGATTTCAATTGTTGTATTGAATCAATTTTTATCATACATATGACAATATAAATGGTAAAAGATGAATTGTCAACCTATATCGCAAAAATAGTTGACAACTAAAATCCCAATATTAGTGATAACACTAATTAATGCACATACTAATTACTAACAATTTAAAATTGATATGATTTAAAGCAGAGTTAAAATTAAAAAATATAGTACATAGTAAAAAACGATGCTATAATGTACAGGATAATACACAATGGCAAATGCAATTTGGGATAAGTAATATATCAATATGAATTAATTATTAGAGTATATAGTTAAAGTATCCTTAATTGCAAAAGAGAGGTACATATGAAACTTTCAGAATTAACACAAAACCAAGCAGGAATTGTTTCTGTGGTTGGCGGTGAAGGTAATTTGAGAGGACATTTTCTGGATATGGGAATAATTCCGGGAACAAAGATTACCTATATTAAGGCGGCTCCAATGGGAGACCCAATAGAATATCGTATATGGGGATATGAATTAACTCTTAGACTAGAAGACGCACAAGAAATAGAAATTAATATGTGTGATGAAAATGATAATAAATTATCGGATAATAAGGTAAAAACGAAGAATAAGAAGATAACGGAATCGGGTAAGGACAAATTGTTACATCATCCAGGTCTTGGAGAAATGGGAATATACCATGTTAAGCAACGTGGCGAAGAATTAAAAGATGATGAATTAATAACATTTGGTCTTGCGGGTAATCAGAACTGTGGAAAGACAACATTATTTAATCAGCTGACAGGCTCAAATCAGCATGTTGGTAATTTCCCAGGAGTTACAGTCGATAGAAAAGATGGACAGATTAGAAAACATGAGAATACTTTGGTTACTGATTTACCTGGAATATACTCAATGTCGCCTTATACAAGTGAGGAGATTGTAACAAGAGACTTTTTCTTAAATGACAGACCAAGAGGAATTATCAATATTGTAGATGCAACGAATTTTGAACGAAATATGTATTTGACAATGCAGTTAATTGAACTTAATATTCCGATGGTATTGGCGTTAAATATGATGGATGAGGTTCATAAAAACGGCGGAACTATTAAGATAAATGAATTAGAAGAAGCATTGGGAATACCGGTAGTTCCTATATCTGCCGCTAAAAATGAAGGTATAGATGAACTTATCGACCATGCGATACACGTTGCAAAGTATAGAGAACGTCCGGGAAGAATGGATTTTTGTGATGCGAATGGTGAAGATGGCGGAGCAATGCACAGGTGTCTTCATTCTATAATGCATTTGATTGAGGATCATGCACATAAAAAAGAGATTCCTACAAGATTTGCAGCAAGTAAATTAGTAGAGGGCGATGACGAAGTGCTTAAAAAACTTGAACTTGATCAAAATGAAAAAGAAACGCTTGAACACATCATTTTGCAGATGGAAAATGAAAGCGGATTAGACAGAGTGGCTGCTCTTGCAAAAATGAGATTTACATTTATTGACAAAATTTGCAAGGCTACAGTTGTTGAACCAAAGCAAAGCGTTGAACATATACGAAGTCAGAAAATAGATAAAGTGCTTACAGGAAAATACACAGCGATACCTTCGTTTGTTGCTATAATGGCATTTATATTTTGGATGACTTTTGGAGTGGTAGGAGCATGGCTTTCTAATCTTATGGAAATAGCTATTGATTTTGTTACAAATGCTTGTGATAAAGCACTTATTAGCATACAGGTTAATGAAGTGCTGAGATCGCTTGTGGTTGATGGAATATTGACAGGTGTTGGAAGTGTATTGAATTTCTTACCAATTATAGTTATTTTATTCTTCTTTCTATCATTGCTTGAAGATAGTGGATATATGGCAAGAGTAGCATTTGTAATGGACAAATTATTAAGAAAAATAGGTCTGTCAGGGAGAAGCTTTGTTCCAATGATAATCGGTTTTGGGTGTTCAGTTCCGGCTATAATGGCTACAAGAACATTGCCATCTGAAAGAGACAGAAAAATGACAATAATGCTTACTCCTTTTATGAGTTGCTCGGCAAAATTGCCTATTTATGCAATGTTTACCGCAGCATTTTTCCCTAGATATGGAGCATTGGTTATGACTGCTTTATATTTTACGGGAATTATAGTTGCAATAATTTACGCGCTAATATTAAATCATACGAAATTTAAGGGAGAGCCTGTTCCTTTTGTTATGGAACTTCCAAATTACAGACTTCCGGGAATAAAAAATGTAGGAAGATTGATATGGGATAAGGCAAAAGACTTTATTACAAGAGCATTTACAATTATATTCTTAGCTTCTATTATAATATGGTTCCTTCAGACTTTTGATTTGAAATTAAATGTTGTTGAGGATTCTAAAGACAGCATTTTGGCTTTAGTTGGAAGTATTATTTCTCCGATATTTAAACCATTAGGTTTTGGAAATTGGAAAATATCAACAGCACTTATTACAGGATTTACAGCAAAAGAAAGCGTTGTAAGTACATTGACAGTTCTTTTCGGTGGAACAAATATAGCACTTTATACAGCATTTGATACAACTACCGCTATAGTTTTTCTTGTATTTACATTATTATATACACCTTGCGTAGCTGCAATTGCATCTGTAAAAAGAGAATTAGGTGGAAACTGGGCAGCAATGATAGTGGTGTTACAGTGTGTAGTTGCATGGATTGTAGCGTTTATTGTTAAAATGTTATTGACTGTTATTGTTTAGTAGAACAGAAATTTAGTGATGAATTTCTTAAAGAAAAGAAAAAAATTTTGACCAATTAGGCTTATGATAGTTAAGTATTTGTGTCAGAAGTTACATAAAACTTATAGAACTAAAAAAATAATATATATATCAGATAAAACCCCATTATTGCTATTGAAATGTTTCAAAAGTAATAATGGGGTTTTATTAAAAATGTATAAAAACAATATGAAATGTTAATGAAAACAAGAAAAAATATAGTATAAAACATACAATAATGACAAAAAAAATATAAAAAAGTTTTTTTAGTTTTTTTGATTTTAAATATGAATTATAATATTAATTAGAAGGAAATTAATAAAATTAGGAAGAGGTAAGGGAAATGATGAATAGGTTACTTAAGAGGGGAGTATCATTAATACTTTCAGCAGCAATGGTTTTTACATTGTGTCCACAGACACAACTATTTAGTATTAAAGCTGCAGAAAGCGATGATACTCCTTATGTAATTTCAAAGGGGAGACCAGTTTATGCAAGCTCACAGAATGGTGATGGAAGTGGACCTGAAAAAGCAGTTGATGATGACATAACTACAAGATGGCAGGCAGCACAGAGTGATAAAGATGAATGGTTTTATGTTGATTTAGGAAAGAAAACGGATATTGACCATATTTATATTCAGTGGGAAGCTGCGTATGCTAAAAGGTATGAAATACAGTTATCAGATGATGAAGAAAACTGGACAACTGTATATGAAAAAGGTACTAAGCCGGGTGCATTTGTAAATATGGCAGTGTCATATGAAATTAAGTATGATGATAATAATAAGTGCTTTTATGCAGCAGCTAATTGGACTAGTGTGGATAATGCAGTATACAGAGTAACAGAGAATGATGAAATTGCCTCAGCTCCTGATAATTACAAATTCACAGGACATGGAGTTGCAGGAGGACAAATAAAACTTGATGAGGGAAAGCATACAATAAAGGTTACGGCATTATCTAAAGATGATGGAAAAGAACTTGGATCAGGAACATGCGAAATTGATGTGTCTATTGGAAATAAAGGAAACAATGGAGTAGAGGTTGATTCTTCAGCAAATCTTAAACAGACTATTAATAAAGAAGATATGAGTGCAACATCTGCAAGATATGTAAAGATGCTTTGTACAGAGAGAGCAACTAACTATGGAGTTTCAATGTTTGAATTTCAGGTATATGGAACAGATGGTGTTGTAAAAAGACCAGTAAATTACGGAGAAAACATCGCACTTAATAAAGAAACAAAAACATCAGGCCTAAAAGATGAATGGTGGATGTATGATAAAGAAGGAAATTTATTACAAAAGGAACTTGATAAAGTAGTTGGAAAGAATGCAGTAGATGGTGATATGAATACATCATTCTCATCTAAAAATGATATTAATCAATGGTTGAGTGTAGATTTAGGTGACAGTTATGATATAGGTCGTATATCTGTTACATGGACGGGTGATGCAGGAAAAGTATATGATTATCAGGTATCAAATGACGATAAAAATTGGACAAGCATATATAGAAATGTTAAAGGAACACCTAATTCTACGGATAATAGACAGGTATATGCACAGAATGTAAGATATGTTCGTGTCTTAGCGTATAGTAAAGTTGAAAAGGGAAGTGGAATAGGGATTTCAGAATTAGAAGTATATAAATATAAAGAAGGTGATGAAAAACCTGCAATTAATTTACCTGAATTACCAAAGACAAAGACAAAGACAGCAGGTAAAGCAACGTATATTTCTAATGATATGTATTTGGAACAGGCAAAAGTTCCGTATTATAAGACAGATAATGTAAAGGCACCTATAGAAAGTAATGACTGGTGGCAGTCAATGCTTATAAAGAAGTTTGGCAATACAATTTGTACAATGCCTTTTAAAGTTAGATTTTCAACAAAAGGATTAAGTGTTCTTACAGCTACAGACGGATGGCTTCAGGATCATGCAGCTACAGCTGTAAATTTATCTGTTATTTCAGAAACAACACCTGACTTTTATATTTTGCCGGAAAATTTAGACACAGATACAGCTTGTGATAAAGTAGCCGGTTATAGTGATTTTTCAGTTACGGCACAGTTAGCAGATGATAATCACGTAGCTATGACAAGTACGTTTGTAAAAGGCTCACCATATATATATAACGAATTTGGTGATACTGAAGCATTTACAATATCATCGTCTTCTATAACATCTATATTTGATGGAAATGGAAAAGAAATACTTGCAAGTGGTTCTGTTACAACAGACCATATTGGACTTGAAATTACTGATGATGATAATAAAGATAAAACAAAAACATCAAAAAGTTATTATTGTTTATCGGTTCCAGAAGGAACAGTATTTAAAAAAGTAGGAAATAATATTAAAGTTGAATTTGCAAATAAAAATAGCTACATGTCAGTTGGAACAATGACATCAAAAGACCAGATCGAAAAGTTTTATAAACATGGTTATGCATTTGTAGATAAAACATCAGTTACATATAATTATGATGATGACAATGCAAAAATGACATCAGATTATAAAGTAACAACAAAAGTTAAAAGAACAGGTTTTAATGATACAACATTTATGTGTATGATGCCACATCAGTGGAAATATTCATCAAAGAACGGAAGTGAATTTGCAATATATCCATCAGTAAGAGGAGATATGAAAGCCATTCAGAGTAATGAATTTACTACAGTATCTGATTTTTCAGGATTAATAGCTGTATTTGCTAAGCCAAATGGAGAAAAGGATGCTAATGGAGAGGCTACTTTTGATACAGAAGCCGTATCAAGATATCTTAAGGATTTGGAAAATTCAACAAAGAATATTACACCTGCTGCAGATGCTTATTGGGAAGGTAAGAATTTACATCCACTTGCAATGGGTGTAATAATGGCAGACCAGATTGGAAATATTGAATTAAAAGAAGTTTTCTTACAAAGACTGAAAGCAAGATTAGTAGACTGGTTTACATACGATGGAAAAAATGACATAAGTTATTTTGTCTATAATGAAGCATGGGGAACTATTTATTATAAAGAAAGTGAATTTGGTGCTAATGCAGCTATCTGTGACCATCATTTCACATATGGATATTTTGTATTTAGCGCAACGGTATTGGCTACATACGATAAAGAATTCTACAATGATTATAAGGATATGATTGAGACTCTTATAAGAGATTATGCAAATCCGACGGCAGACAGTGAATATTGCAGATTCAGAGATTATGATTTATACGAAGGACATTCATGGGCAGGTGGATATGCTGACAATGATTCAGGTAATAATCAGGAATCAGCATCAGAATCATTGTTCAGCTGGATTGGAATGTATCTATGGGGAGTTCTTACAGAACAGAATTCTTACAGAGATGCAGGTATATTTGGATTTACAAATGAAATGGAAACAGTAAAGCAATACTGGTTTGATTATGACAGAACAACAGATAATAATGGAAATGTTATAAATAGTAACTGGGTTTCGGATTATCCGTATCAGGTAGTTGCTCAGGTTTATGGTGCAATTAATTTTTATGGAACGTTCTTTGGTGGACAACCATTGTATTGTTATGGTATTCATTGGTTACCAATTTCTGAATATCTAACATACTATGGAACAAACCAGACAAGATGTGCACAAATATATCAGGGATTGTTAGATGATACTGATATGGCAATTGAATATGCAGCAATAGATGCAAAAAATGAAGGCAAGTCAGATGAGGAAATCAAAAAGATAAGGAATGATTATACCAGAGCGGATACAGGTTGGCAGCATATTACATGGCCATATCTGGCTCTTACAAATCCAACTTTAGCAATTGATAAATTCTTAAAGAATGATACTAAAGTACAGAAAACAGATAATGCATTAACATATTGGTATATTAATGCGCTTAAGGAAATCGGTGTAAGAAGTTCAGATTACAAGATTACAGGAATAGGAATAGCCGGAACAGTATATTATAAAGACAGTGAAAAGAAATACACTGCTGAAGTTTATAATCCTACAGGAGAAAGAAAAACAGCATCTGTAAGGGATAATAAAGGAAAAGAAGTAGGAACTGTTGAAGTGGGAGCTAATTCACTTATAAGTTTTGAAATTAAAGGTGAAGGATTTAGTTATAAGCAGATGTCAGCACCTACTATTAAAGCTACATCATTAGCATCTAAGGATGTTACTGAAAATATTTCAGGAACAAAAGAATTTGATGATACACAGTTAGTAGAGTTAGAGTGCGCAGATGAAGATGCAACTATTTACTATACAACAGATGGTAAGGCACCAACTAATGAGTCTACCAAGTATACAAAAGGTGATAAAATACTTGTATCAAGTGATACAACTTTAAAAGCTGTTACAGTAAAGGAAAATTGTATTAATTCATCGTATGCAGCAGCAACATTTAAAATCAAAGGTGAAACAATACAGAGTGATGAAAATGTTGCATTAAACAAAACTGTTACTGCAAGTACAGAAGATGGTGGTAATAAAGCGGTAAATGCAGTTGATGGCGATGAAGGAACAAGATGGCAGGCAAAGGCAGATGATACAAATGAGTGGATTCAGGTTGATTTAGGGAGAGTAAAAGTTGTTAATACAGTAAAAGCAAAATGGGAAGCCGCTTATGCAGCAACATATAAAGTACAGACTTCTGTTGATGGAAAAATATGGAATATGGTTGCAAATGAAAATGGTGGAACAGGTTATATAACAACGACATTTGAAGCAACAAATGCAAGATATGTAAGAATACAGACAACATCAAGAGCAACAACTTATGGATGTTCAATCTATGAATTTGAAGTTTATGGTGCACGTCAGACTAATAAACCTACATTATCAATTGAGAGTGGAACATATGATGATGCACAGCAGGTTACTATGGAAACAGATGTAAAGGGTGCAGAAATCAAATATACATTAGATGGAAGCGAACCTACGGAAGATTCACAGACATACATTGAACCTATTACAATAAGTGAATCTTCTTACATTAAAGCTGTAACTTACAGAAAAGGAATGACTTTATCTGATGCAACAGAAGCAGAAGTAATTATAAAGGGAACTTTAGGAATTAATAAGAAAGAAGCGTCAATTCCAAGAGATGGACAATTACAGTTGAATGGATTAAGCGATGAAAAGATAACATGGGAATCATGTGATAGTAAAATTGCAACTGTAGATAAAGATGGACTTGTAAAAGGTGTTTCTGTAGGTGATGTAGAAATAATTGCATCAATTGAAAATGGTAAAACAAAAACATGTAAGGTTACTGTAGTTGAACCAATTCCAATTACAAAGATAACTTTATCTGAAACAGAAGTAACACTTAAGAAAAAAGAGCAGGTTTCATTAGAAGCAGAGATAGAGCCTGAAAATACTACTGATAGTAAGGCTCTTACATGGACTTCAGAAGATGATAGCATTGCTTATGTAGATGATAAAGGAAAAGTAACTGCAAATGCAGTAGGAACTACAAAAATAACAGCCAAAGCAGGAAACGTATTTGCAGAATGTACAATAACTGTAAGAAACGTTACGACAGAAGAAATGCTTGTTGATGAAAACTTTAACCTTGCGTTAAATAAGAAGGTAAAGGCATCCTCGTTGTATACAGGGGAAGGAAGCAAGACAACAGACACACTTACAAATGGAGATATTAAAGATACTGCATACGAGACTGATTGGGATGCAAGTAGAACAAGTGAATATTTGATTGTTGATTTAGGAAAGAACTATACAACAGAAGCAATAGATAAATGCGCTATTAAATTTAAAACTGATAATACCGCAGCAGAAAATATGAAGATTGAGTTCTCAAATAATGGTGTGGATTATGTAACGGCATATGAAAATAGTTCACTTAAATATGCTGATTCAAGTGATGGTTTATATACATTTGATACAAATGTGTCAGCAGATAACATGTCCAGCGTAAGATATGTTAAATTCTATATGAAAGGACATAAGGATTGGGGATTCCAGATACAGGAAGTAGCGGTATTATGCTCAGAAAATACTGCAGAAGAGGTTAAATTTGGAACATGTACAGCTCCAAAGGATTTTGCAGTTACATCAGAAGATTATGGACAAATGACATATACTATTACTCCGGCAGAAGGACAGGATGATTATACTTATGCTATTGTAATTGATGGTGTTCGATATGGAGAACCTGTTAAGGCAGGAACACATATAATTGATAATGTAGCAGACGGTGAACATGTAGTTGAAGTATATTCATATTGTAAATATAACGACAAGGATTACATCGCTTCACAAACAGGTATTTCAGGAAATATTACAATTGATGATGGTTCATTTTACAAACGTATTAATACAGAAAGAAATATTGCGAAGGGATGTAAAGTAGAATTCTCTAATATTTATCAAGGCGAAGGAGTTCATGATACAAGTATATTAACTGATGGAAAGTTAGTATATGGTAACGATGGGGTTGTGGAATCTGTATGGGGTGAAAAAACGGCTGTTATGACTCTTGACTTAGGAAAGAATTATAAACCAAGTCAGTTAGCTGGAATTCTTATATCATTTAAGGAAGCAAATACATACGCTAAAAAATACACTATAGAGGCTTCAGATGACGGAGAAAATTATCAACTGATACAAACTATTAATAATAGCGAATATGCGAAATATTTTGAAAATGAATTAGATATGTCCAAATTTACTAAAAACAAAGTCAGATACATACGAATAAATCTGTTAGAAGGAGCTTTAAATTGGGGATATCATGTATCGGAAGTAGCTGTATTTGATAAAGGATTCTACAAAGTAACAATTGATGGTAACACTCAAAAAATAAAGAATGGAGAAACAATTACTTTACCTGATGTAAATGATGATAAAACAAATGAACTTGGCTATTATGATGTTAAGAATGATGAAACAGCAGCACCGGGTGCTAAATATTTTGTAACAAAAGATGCTGAATTTGAAACAATAAATATGACAGTTAATTTGTTAAATGGAGCAAGTATGAGATTCTCAGAACCATCAGGATTAAGATTCCAGGCAAAGGTTACAACAACTAATGATGGTATCCTTGAACAAAATGAAGATGGTACAGGAAAACTTGTTACAACGGGTACTCTTATCAGCACAAGAGATTTGTATGATGCAAATGGTCAAAAACTTGATTTAGACAGTGATTATACGAAGATTGATATTGTAAATACAGGCTGGTATGATGCTAACAAGAATAAAGATTATACTGATGATGTCGGAAATTATTGTGGCTCAATTATTAAAATTGCAAAATCTAATTATAAGAGAGAGTTTATTGCGAAAGCTTATGCTATAATAAATTATACTTATTATAATTCAGATAAAGGAAATAGTAGTATAACATTATATTCAACCACAACAGATAAGAACGGAAATAAGCTGGATGTTGTAGGTAGAACAATCAATTATATTGCTACATGCATAAAGAATTTGACAGCATATTACAATTCATTACCTGCAAGTACTAGAAAATATGTTGATATGTATTTAGATGTTTCTGAAAATAATTCTAAAGAAAACACAAGTGAAGAATAATTTGCAATTAGTAAAAAAATAGCTCAGTCTACAATTGTAGATTGGGCTATTTCTATAAAAAACAGTATTAAAAAGTATAGTAAAACTCCCCTACAAATGAAATACTCATAATGTAGGAGAGTTTTGATTTTATTGCTTTTTCATTCTACATATCAATGATGTTATCATCCGGAATTACTAAAGCACATATAATATAAATTATTATACCTGAGCCATAGAAGAGTGAGAGAATAGCCCATATAAGACGTACAACTGTAACGTCAATATTAAGATATTCAGCAAGTCCTCCACATACTCCGGCAAGCTTTTTATTTTTTGATGATTTGTATAATTTACGCTTCATAACTACCTCCGTATAAAGCAATTTTAAAGTAAATAATTAGTAAACCATAGCTTCTTCTTCACCTGTAACAACTCTTAATGCACCCTGAGCAAGAGCAAGTAATTCATCTTCACCAGGATAAATTGTAACAGGAGCAATCCATTCAACAGCAGCCTTCATATCTTCCTGAGTTTTAGCATTGTAAGCAATACCACCTGTTAAGATAATCTGATCAACTTTTCCACCGAGAACTACAGACATAGCACCGATTTCTTTGCATAACTGATAATGGAATGCATCAACTACAGCCTTAGCTGTTTCGTTGCCGTCAGCAATCATCTTCATTAAGTCTCTCATGTCGTTTGAACCAACATAAGCATTGAAACCACCGTTACCATTAATCATTTTTCCAACTTCTGCCTGAGTGTATTTTCCACTAAAGCAAGCCTTCATCAATGAACCTGAAGGAAGTCCGCCTGAACGTTCAGGTGAGAATGGGCCGTCACCATCTAATGCATTTGCAACATCAACAACTTTACCATTCTTATGAGCACCAACTGATACTCCGCCACCCATATGAACAACGATTAAATTTAAATCTTCGTATTTCTTACCAACTTCTTTTGCATATCTCTTAGCAACAGCTTTCTGGTTTAATGCATGGAAGATTGAAATTCTAGGGAATAATGGATGTCCTGATAATCTTGCAACATCAGCTAATTCATCAACTACAACAGGATCAACGATATATGATGGAACGTTAATCTGTGCTGCAATTTCATGAGCAAGAATACCACCAAGGTTTGATGCATGCTGTCCCTGCTTACCAATCTTTAAATCTTCAAGTAATTCAGGAGTAGTAGCATATGTACCACCTGGAATTGGCTTTAATAAACCACCACGACCTACAACAACATCAATAGTTGAAAGGTCAACATTCTTTTCTTCTAAGACTTTTAAAATAACTTCTTTACGGAAGTCCTTCTGATCATAAATTGTTGCGTACTGCGCAATTTCTTCAGTTGAATGTCTTAAAGTCTCTTCCATAAGCTGTGTTTCATCTTCGTAAACACCAATTTTAGTAGAAGTAGAACCCGGGTTGATAATCAATATTTTGTATGACATTTTGATACCTCCAAATTATTTCATTGCTTCAGCAACTATAGCTGCTAATGCAATTGAATTTACTTTAACTTCAAATTCATCAGAACGTGATGTTAAAATAACAGGAGCTTTTGTACCTGTTAAAATGTTACCGTTTTTAACATCAGCTGTATGAACTAAACATTTATATGTGATATTACCTGCCTGAATATCAGGGAATAATAATACATCAGCATCGCCAACAATTTTTCTGCCAGTTGTTCCCTTATGGAAAGCAGCTTCAGGTTCGATGGCAAGATCAAGAGAAAGTGGTCCGTCAACGATGCATCCTGTGATTTCTCCGCTTTCATTCATTTTAGTAAGTGCTTCAGCATCTACTGTACATGGCATTTTAGGATTTACAACTTCAACAGCTGCAAGAGGAGCTACCTTAGGGCACTCGATTCCGCATGCATGTGCAATTTCAACTGTGTTCTTAATAATCTGAGCCTTTGTATCAAGGTCAGGATAAGGAACAAATGCAACATCTGATAAGAATAACAAATGATCGATACCCTTAACATCAAATACGCAAACATGTGATAATGTTTTGTCAGTTCTAAGACCAACTTCTTTATCTAATACACTCTTAAGGAATGATTTTGTATCAATAAGACCTTTCATGTACATATCAGCTTTTCCGTCATGGACTAATTTTACAGCTGTTCTTGCTGCTTCGATTGGATCAACAACATTGATGATTTCAAATTCATCTGCATTCATCTTTAAAACACTGGCAATTGTACGAATTTTTTCTTCATCACCAACTAAAATGGCTTCAGCAATATTTCTGTCTTTTGCTGCCTTAACTGCTTCTAAAACTGCATCATCCTGTGCACAGGCAACAGCAACCTTTTTCATAGGGCATTCTGCAACCTTTGCAAGTAAATCGTCAAAACTTTTTGTCATTTTGTTTACCTCTTCAATATTTATAAATTTTTTTTGGATTTATATCCTGTGCTTAACCACTTTAAATAGTAGCACGGTATATTTGACAGGTCAAGAAATAGAAAGAAAAATAAAGAAAACTTCCTTATAGATATGTAAAATTAAAATTAAAAATAAAAAAATACCTTAATAAAATAGAAGTACTTGTTTATATTTTTTGTTTTGTTATAAATATAGATTGGAAGGCGAAAATAGGTTATTAGAAAATCTATTTTTAATGAAAATAATAAAATGTGGGGAGTACTAAAAAGAGGACAGGAGAGTGTTATGAGAAAAAAATTAAGTAAGGTAATGGCATTAATATGCGTTGCTACAATTACAGTAACAAGTATGCCTTATTTGTCTGATTCGACTAAAGGTGCAACTATGGACTTTAGTGCTGAAAACAGTTCAGTAATGGTAGACAAAGGCGGATATAAGAAAGAAGTCTATGGTGTTGGTACAGACGACTGGGGAGTAACATGGACAGATAGAAAAAACAATTTACCTACAAGAACAACATATTTAACAGATAATTACAAAGAAACAGTTGGAACAGTACCTACAAATGATTGGGCGAGCTCAGTTGTATTTGACAAATATTCAGAATCATTGTACGCACATCCACTTGCATACCGCGCAGCAAGTAATGGAATGCAGATGGCATCACCGGCGGTTACTAGTGGTACATCATATGTAGATGGAGAGCCTACAGTAGAAAGTCTTTTAGAAGATAATACGGTAGAACTTGTTGTTGGTGGCAATAACTTTAGTGCAAAGGATGCAAAAGTTGATAAAACTACAGATTGGACATACGATATATTGATGGAGAACAATGCTTCAACATCAAGCATAATGGCGACAATCGGAAAAGGAACACCATATGCTTATTACAATTTTAAAAATGTAGAACCTACCATTTCACTTGGAGCAGGTGGAACAGATCTTGCGATATATAAAAATTCAACATCTTCAAATATTTTAGGGGTAAGTCTTAAGAACAAGAAAGACGGAAAGACACATTACTACTTAATCAGTGCACCAAGTGGTACAACATGGGTTAATGCGGGTGGAAAACTCACTGCAAAAATGCCGGCAGGAAAAAACTACATGTCAGTTGCAATATTACCTGACGGAAGTGACAATGCATTTGAATTATACAAAAAATATGCATTTAACTTTATTACAGATACAAAGGTTGAGTGGAAATATCTTAGTAATTCTTCAAAGGTAGTTACAAAATATAACGTGGTTACAAAGAACATGGAAACAGGAGCAAACGGTGGAGACACAATTATTGCTTTATATCCTCATCAGTGGAGATATGCAAACAGTAAATTTACAGGATATACATACGACACAATAAGAGGGACAATGAAAACAGTTGTTGGAACAAGCTATTCTACAACAATGCAGTATAATGGAATTTTATCATCACTTCCTGTAACAAAAGATGAAGATACAGTAGGAAAAATAAAGGATCAGTTAGGGTATTTATACTCTTATAGAAAATCAAAAGATGATCCAAAGTGGATTTGTTTCTTAGAAGGTCAGTATGGCGGATATGATACATACTGGGTAGGAAAAAATCTTAACACATTATCAGATGCAATATGGCTTGCAGACCAGTTTAAAGATAACGACATGAAGACTATGACAAATGACATGGTTGAAGGTGTTGAAGATTATCTGGAATTTTGGTTTGACCCACATCGGGCATATATAGACGGTCAGCATGTAGATGATTATTTTTATTATGATAAAGAGTATGGAACACTTATTGGCTATCCTACATCATATGATTCAGATAAGCAGGTAAATGACCATCATTTCCATTACGGATACTGGATAAAGGCAGCTGCGGCAGTTGCAATGAAAGACCCACAGTGGGCAAAAGAGTGGGGCGGAATGGTTTATGAAATGATAGGCGATATAGCAAATGCAAATAGAGATGGTAGCAGCTATAACAAAAACAGCGAGACAAGATATCCGTTTTTAAGAAATTTTGATATATACGAAGGTCATTCATGGGCATCAGGAGTTGCAAACTATGAATTTGATGAAAATGGTCAAATGGTGGACAAAAAAGGTGGACTTTCAGGTGGTAACAACCAGGAATCATCATCAGAGTCAGTAAATGCATGGTCTTCACTTATTCTTTGGGGAGAAGCTGTTGGCGATGAAAGAATCAGAGACCTTGGAATCTACATGTACACAACAGAAATAGCAGCAATTGAAGACTATTACTATGATGTACATAATGAGATTTTTACTAAAGAATATAAAGATAGTAATAATTATAATATCCAGACAGTAACAAGATTGTTTGGCGGAAGATATGATCATACAGCATGGTGGACAGAAAATCCAATAGAAGTTACTACAATTACAATGCTTCCAATATCAGGGGCAACACTTTATATGGGAAAATACAAAGACAAGGTAAAGAATGTAGTTGACAGCATAGGAGAAAACAGTAAGCAGTGGAGTAATTTTGTGAACAATAAGGAACAGATTTGTACAAATTACGGAAAAAAAGATATGCTTACTGATCCTAAGACAAATCAGGACGTGGTTGCTGAATACTATGCATACTATGACCCGGATGCAGCACTTGCAAAAGTTGATTTAAGTGATAGCGGAAAAGTTGAAAATGGTGAATCAAGAGCACATACATTAGCTTACATTACAAGTTTGAAAGAATATGGAAACCAGAATTTTGATATAACAGGAAGTACTCCATTTTCAGTTGTATTAGAGAAAAATGGAGTTAAGACTTACGTTGTAGAAAATCACACAGATAAGACACAAAGAACATATTTCTCAGATAAGACATATGTTGATGTACCGGCAAATTCAGTTTATGCAGGTGGAAAGAGCGGGGATGGAGAAAATCCAAATAAAGATGATTCACAGGAAATAACAAAGCCTGAAGCAACTACAGCAAAACAGAGTGAAACTACAACAAAAGAAGAGACAACAACTAAAAAACAGGAAGAGACAGTAAGTAAAGAACAAACAACAACTGACAAGTTGCATGAATCTACAACAGAGCAGATACAAGTTACAACAAAAGACGAAATTAAAGAAAATCAGTCAACAAAAGATAATAACCATTCAGATGTGACAACAACTGCGAATAGTGAAAACTTAAATAAAGAAGGCCTTAGTACAGGTGGAGTAGGTAATGGTGAAAAATATCAGGCACCTGGTAAAGTTAAAAAACTTAAAGTAAAGAAGAAAAGCCTTAAGAAAATTCGCCTAAGTTGGAAAAAAGTAAGTGGTGCAAACGGATATCAGGTTTCTGTAAAAGTTAGAAAGAAAGGCAAATTTAAAGTTGTAAAGACAATAAGAAAAAATAAAAATAAATATATTAGACGCAAATATAGAAATAAAATTATTTATGTTAAGGTAAGAGCGTACAAAATAGTTGCCGGAAATAAAATTTATGGAAAATATTCTGCTGTTAAAAAGTATAAAAACAAATAATTAAGTAAAGCCATTATTAAGGATGATTAGCACAAAATGTTCTTGGTAATGGCTTTTTATTTGAAAAAATAAAGTATAAAACTTATAAAAAACTCAACAAAATGCGACGAAACTATTGACTTTCACTCACTAAACTGATAAAGTGAGAGCTGTTAAAAACGTTTCAAAACGTTAAATATGGGAGGTTTTACAATGAAAAGCAGGTTGCTAAAGGGGATTTCCTGTCTGCTTGCTTGTGTGATGTTGTTGGAGGCTACATTACTGTACTTTACAAAAGATGTTTATTCCAACGAAAATGTAATTGCACTAAAGAAAGAGGCAGTGAAATGGATTGAAGACAGTCAGAATGAGGATGGCTCATGGGGGAAGAGTTTAGGTATATATAATACAGCAGAAGTATTAAAATATACAGGAAAACAAAATCTTTCAGGGGATGTCAGAGAGAAAGCCGTAAAATATCTTGATACGGCGTATGAAAATAACAATGACGATCTATATAGAAAAAATTCCATTAATGAAATAACAACAGAAGATAAAATAAAAGAAATAATTAAAATGCAAAACAATGACGGAAGTTTCAGTGTAAGCGATGAATACAAAGGTGACACATTTGATACACTTCTTGCACTTGAAGCAATGCTAAGCAGCGAATTGATGAATAAAAAGTCAATGGAAAAGGCTGTTATATTTGTTGTGTCAAACCAGAAAGAAGATGGCAGTTTTTCATACACCGGCAAAAAAGATGGTGGAGTATACATAACTGCATATGCAGCTTTTATATTAAAAAAATACATCAGCGAAAATGGTGGAAAAGAAAGTGAAAAGCTTGCCCTTAACAGAGCAAATGAGTATCTTATTTCAAAGGAAAGTGAAATAATCGGAAATAATGAAGAATCATTAATGAATTTATTAATGATTACAATTGCGCTGACAGAGATTGATGCAAATAGAACATTACAGAGGATTGAAAAAGTAGGAAAAGAAATAAAACAGGATGGAAGTCTTAATCAAGATGAATGTTTAACAGCAATGTTTGTTTACGCAATAGATGAATATCTTACATTTGTCAGGGATGAATCAGTTATATCGGGTCCCCAAATAACAGGTATAGCAATAAATTCAGATGAAAACATAACCGCATACACAGATATAAAAGTTGTTCCGGAAATAATTGGGATAAATGATGAAAAACATGAAGTGTCTGTGTGTATGGGAAACGCAAGCACAGCTTATGTAAAAGGAACAGAAACTGACGACGGATATGTAATTAATACAAAAAACATGAAACCGGGTGAATATTACATTGTTACAATGGTTACGGATAAAGAAAGCGGACAGGTTGTGGCAATAAAAAGAAAACAGGTAGAAATCAGTGAAGGAATTAAAATATTTAAATCAGTTCTTAATTATTCACCAAAGGCTGTTTCCGTAAATACGAAAAAAGAAATTAAGTTTAAGTTAAAGGCAGAAATGGGAACAAATACAGATACGGACATTGATATAAACATAAATGTTGAAAATCAGAATGGAGAAAATGTTTATAAAGACAATCATAGTATTGAGGCAGGCACAAATACAAAATACATTGAATGCAATGATTTTTCATTTATATCACAGGCAAATACAGCTGATTTATATACAGTAACAGTAAGGTATAAGAATAAAAATATGGTTATTAAAACCGATAGAGCGCTGATAAAAGTTTTTGATGAAGAAAATGAAAACAGAATTGACATAAAATACGAGGCTGATAAAGATGAAATAACTGACGATGATAAATATGTAAATGTTAAGTTTGACATGCAGGGAATTGGTCTTTCGGAAAATATAAAAAGAAGACCGATGGATATAGTTATCATATTGGATAATTCCAGAAGCATGAGAACAGAGGATTGGAAAAATGCAGAAGAGGGAGCAAAGATAATTGTAAACTATATGCAACCGGAAGATAGAGCACTGATAAGATATATTAATAAGGGAAATGTAATTACAGCATTTTCAAATGATAAAGAATATCTGAATGAAGTGTTGAACAGAGGTGTATGGTTATGGGGAGGAACTCCGATATATGGTTCAATAAATAATTCGATAAATGATTTTAAAAATTCCGAAAACAGAGACAAGGTAATATATCTGTTTTCAGATGGAGAACGTTCAGCAGATTCAGGAACACTTAATGTTAAACAAATCACGGAACAGAACATAACAATATATTCAGTCTTTCTTGAATTTAATGCATCAGAAAGCAGCAGAGCGGAGGCAAAAAAGACAATGCAGTACATTGCCGACATATCAGACGGTGTGGCATTATCTGCACCGACAAATGATGAAATAGCAGAATGCGTGGCAAAACTTGCAAACGACATATTCATGGTTGCGGGTAAAAACATAGAACTTAAGATGAAATTAAATAAAGACATAAATCCTGATGATATTGAGTTCAGTAATGCCCCTGATGAAATAATAAAAAATGATGATGGCACAAATACACTCTTATTTAAGACGGGCTACATAAGCGTAGGTCAGGATAACAACATGGAGATGAAAGTACCCGTAACAGGAATTGCGGATGACGAAATAATTAATCTTATGGATGAGATAACACTTTCATACACAAATGAAAATGATGAAAAGGTTGAGCTTAAACTTGATCCTTTAACCATAAAACGAAAAATTACAACTGAAATTGTTGAAACGGAACCTGAGACAAAACAGAGTACAGAAGAAGCAGTAGATAAAAAGGGAATATATGCCAAAAATGTTATCCCAAAGGAAAGTGACGAGCAGGGCAAAGCCATTAAGGGAAATGTAAGTGTGGACAACACGGATATGGAAACAGGAGATACTGCAAAAATTTCTTATGTAATCGAAAATAAAGGACAGGAAAAGGAAAACGGCATTTTAAAAATAAGTGCAATAAACATAAAGAACAAAAATGTAACTGAATTGGAAAATAAGGAAACGAAAATCGGACAGGGAGAGAAAATTACTGAAACCATAGATACAGACACTTCATTACTTGGAGAAGGAAATTTCTTAATCATATATCAGTTTGTGACAGATGATGAAGTAATTCTGATGGATGAGGCAGGATTTAAACTTACAGACCATGCTTATAATTTTAAAATTCAGTGTACCGACGGTGGAAGTGTTATCTCTGAAACAAATGATGCCTATAAGGAGGGACAGAGCATAAGCCTTGAGGCAGTAGCAGATGAAGGATACATATTTGCAGGATGGGAGTGTGACTATGGAGCGTTCTCTGACAGGTATGACAAATCTACAATGTTTACAATGCCGGGTAATGATGTAACGGTAAAAGCCGTATTTGCGAAAAAGAAAAATATGGAAAATCACGACAACAGTATTAGTGAATACGTAACAAAAGATAATAGCGGTGAAAAACCGGGCAATGAAATTACAACACAAAAAGCCGTGAAAAAAGATGGAAATTCAAATGTTAAAGGCAGGTCGGAAAAGTCAGAAAAGAATTCTGCCACAACAAAGGGAAAGCATGAGAAGAATGCCAATATAAGTGGTAAACATAAAAAAGGGTATGGTAAGAATGACAGCATTAAGAAAAATAGTGATGGCATAAAAACATACAACGTGGATGAAAATAATCAAAACAACAAAGAAATAAAATCAGGCTCACCCGTAAAAACCGGTGATTTTGAAACAAGAAAAACAATTGCAGCATTGATGATTATTCAGTTCATTTCAATTATAGTCATTATATTTATGGCAGGAAAAAAGGAAAAAGAAGAACAATAGGGGTTAAAAAATGTATAAAGAGAAAAAATTTAACAGGGTTTTAAGTTTTATTCTGATAGTGGCAATGGTGACAGTGTCAATGTATGTGCCGGGAATAAAGCAGAATACCACTAAAAGTTCAGACATAAATGAAGCGTATTAGTTAAGTGAAGCAGAAGTTAAAACACAATCTGCAAAAAATGCTGAGAAGTTAAAAACATATATGTCTGAAAGTGTAAATAAAGTAAAATCAAAAAAAGAAACCGCAGAAAGTCTTAAAAATATTCTTGAATATGTGTCGGAACTTAAAAAATCTGTTACAGATGAAATGAACAAGGCACAAAAATATGCTAAAGAAGAAAATCTTAAAACAGTATTAAATAGAGTAGAAGAAAGCAGAAAAGAAGTTAGCAAAGACTTTGCAGATACAGAAAATGACATAAACAGAGTGATAAAACTTTGTGACAAAAAAGATGTAAGCAACAAAGAACTAGATAATGAATACGCTAATCTTACAGATGAAGTCAGAAAGATAACGGAAAATGAAGACATAGAAACAAAAGTGCCCGATAAACCACATCAGACCTCTAAAAGTTATGATGTAAGTGAGAGTGTAGGAAAACAGACACCGGATAGCAGTTTGTACACGACATCTTTGTTAAAGAAAATAGAAAACGGAGAGTGTGATGGAGAGAGCACACAGGATGAAGCATTAATTTTAAGTGATGAGGCTAAAAAGATAGCCGATACGCTAAATACTCCGTATGAAATATATAAATATGTAAAAGATACAGTAGATTTTAAGCCTTATTACGGTTTAAGATATGGTGCTACAGGTACATTTACATGTAAGGTGGGAAATGATTATGATACGGCATCGCTTCTAATAGCAATGTTGAAATACAGAGGATTTGAAGCGAGATATGTAGTAGGAACAGTACAGATTGAAATAAAAGAGGCAATTAATCTTACGGGTGCAGACAATGAACAGGGCGCAGTTGATATTTTATCTATGCTTGGGATTCCGACAACGGTAGTAAAGACTGATGGAAAGATAACAGCCGTAAGAATTGAACATGTATGGGTAGAAGCGTACATACCATATGACAGTTACAGGGGAAGTGGAAAAGTAGCCGGCGCAAAAGAATGGATTCCAATGGATGCCTCATATAAAAAATACGAAAAGCAGGAAAAGTTAAACTATGACAGTGATTTTAATGAGGAAATAAAAAAACTTAGTGAAGAATTAAAAAATGAAAACGCGACAGGGTTTAGTGAAAATCTTGAAAGCATTCAGGATAGGATAACTGAATACGCAAATGAAGAAAGTATTGAAACTGACACAATTTTTAGCAAAAGAAAAATAAAGGAAGACACTCTTAGCTTACTTCCGTCCGTACTTCCATATGAAGTAATAAAGGAAAATGCCGTATTTGACAGGGCACCTGAAAAGGCGAAGGCAAAGATAACATTTAAACTTACAACACCGTTTTACGGTACATACGCAATTGGAGATTCGGATAAAGAAGTAACATTTGAAGCAGCATCATTATATGGAAAAAATGTCTGGATTGAATATATTCCGGAAACAGATGAAGACGAAAAGATAATAGAAAAGTATGGCGATATATATAGCACACCTGCATATCTCATTAAGGTTATTCCATGCATAATGGCAGACGGAGAATGTGTTGCAAAGGGGAAGGCAGTACGTCCCGGAACATATACAATATTTGGGATGGATATATATGAAGCAGGATGTGAAACAGTATCAGTTGACAATCCTCTTGTTGCAGGTGGAAGTTATGCGGTTTCATTTGATTATGGAAAAATAAGCGAAGCTGATTTAAGCGATGCAAAGACCGAACTGCTCAGTTTAAAGGAAAAACTTGAATCAGGAAAAGAAAGCAATGACAGGGCAATGGGGGAAACACTTTCAGGAATAGGCACAACATACTTTGCACAGCTTGATATGGCAGACAGTATGCTTGAGGGAATATTAAATGTTACAACATGGAGACAGATAAGTGAGGGAATTTTTGGATACAAACCAAAGGTCACAAGCATATTTGGTGCACCAATCGGAATATCTGAAGGGACAGTGTTTGTTGATATAGACACGGATACATATGGAGTTGCAGATAATGGAGATGAAATCAGAATTTCTGAAGTAAACAATGCTCAGAAAAATGGAAAAGACAGCGACGGTGATAAAGAAAACAAGGTGGACCATAATCCGGTAAAGGATTTCATGCTCTATAGCGGATTTGTAGGTTCATATCTTGAAAGCTTTGTCCTTGAGGAAACGGTTGGAGTATTTGCAGTATCCACAATGGAAGTATTTAAGGTGGCGCTTTCAAGAGGCATGGAGCTTGTGAAGATAGATTCGCAAAACATGGATGAGCTGGAAAGGATAAAGGCAGACGGCAAAACCATAAGTGAAATGAGAAATGCCGTCAGTTCAGGAAGAACAATCATAGTACCAAAGGAAGAAATGTGTTACTATGGATGGAAAGGCACAGCATATATTGCACTTGACACAAGTACAGGCGAAGGAGCCTACATGATAAGTGGAAGTATGTGCGGTGGCAGTACGGCAATAAACATAATTGTGGGGACAATAAATGTAATAATCGCTGCATATGATCTTATTGCTGCAATAGATATGATTATTTTAGGTCTTGCAAATCCAGTGTTGCTGACAGTTGCACTTGTGTTCCTGGGAGTTGCCGTTTATGCATACATTGACAGTATGTTTACGCTGTTTATGTATTGCAGCACCGGAGAAGAACGGTATGGAGAAGAAATGATGACGAATCTGTACTTCAACGTGACGTTTGGTGTAATAACGAAGGTGGCGGGAACTTTAGGAAAGAAAGTCGTAAGGAAGATAGGGGACACGCTTGTGGAAATGGGCGTAGACAGTAAATATGTTAAAAACTTCTTTACGGAAGAATATGGAGGAGTATCATGGGATGACAGCCCGGGAACAGGCGGCTCAGGAAACCACGGAAGTGGAGGAACCGGAAGTGGCTCAGGAAGTCATGGAACAGGTGAAATACCGGGAGGTGGCTCAGGAAACCATGGAAGTGGAGGAACCGGAAGCGGTTCAGGAAGTCACGGAACAGGATATATTCCCGGAGGAGGAAGCCCGGATTACTGGAATTTCATTGATGCATGGGAGTTGCTTAGCAAAAAATATGGTGAAAAGGTAGCAAGCATACTGCAGGAGTTTGGAGAAGACGGACTAAAGCTTGCAGAAAAGTATGGAGATGACCTTGCAAGTATAATTGACAATCTGGAACCGACAGAAGCTAAAAAAGCAGTAAGCCTTATAAACAGTTATGGTGATGATGCACTGGAAATGTTTAAGGAAGGAAAAAGCTTTGATGAGGTAAAGAAGGTTGTTGAGGGTGGCTTAGATACATCAATAAAAAATATAGACGAATTTATTGGAGGAAATAAATCATTTGATGATGTTTTAGATGATTATGCAAAAGTATATGCAGATAAAATTAACTCTAACCAAGCGTGGTCATGGGATGATACAATACCAGGAGGAGAGAATCTCACCAAAAAGCAAAGAAGTATTATTAAACAACAGGCTATAGATGCTGGATTAATTCCTGACATAAAGGTTACCAAAGTAGAAGGCATGAGATATGGCTTTGCCGATTTTGAATCTGCAGGAGTAGTAAAGGAAACACAATATTTGCCAGAAAACATGTGGAAGATGAGCGATGCAGAGCAGTTTAAATGGCTGGATGAACAAATTGGTGGAACTGTAGACGGATATACATGGCATCATACAGAAATACCAGGTAAAATGCAATTAGTACCAACAGGAATACATAATATAACAACGCACAATGGAGGACGAACTGCTGGAATGTGGGCAGATGCCCCTCGATAATAGGAGGATATAAAATGACGATACAAGATAATACGATTATTCAACCGATACCAACTGATGAATTATTAGCAGAAAAAGAGAGAAAATGGAGATTGGTTTTGCCAGCGGATTACAGAAATTTTGTTGTGAATTATAATGGTGGTATACCAAATGAAAAATCATTTGAGTGTAATAAACATAATTATGCAGTTACAAGATTTTTGTGTATTTTGAAGAATGTTCAAGAAACTCAAAATGGTTGGTATGATATAAGCGTTGTAGAATCCCAAATAGGAGAGCGTTTGACGGATAATGAAGATTTAATTGGAGTAGAGGTTCTGCCAATAGCAGAGTTATTCGCAGGAGATTATGTATGTTTAGATTATAGAAAAAGTAAAGAGAAACCTTCAATTTGTGTATGGAGCCATGAGGAATCAGAAGATTTTGCTCCTGTAACATACAAGGTAGCAGATACATTCTCAGAGTTTGTTGAAATGTTGGGATAAAAAAACAGAAAAAGGCTTTGAATTTAGAGTTATGGATGAAACAGAAGACAAGTTGTCTATAGTGGCTATGGGAGGCGATTATAGAGAGTGGGTAAGATTGGGAATGAAGTTTGTTGAAAGGTTTGTATATCAAAAATGGATAAACAAAAATGAAGCGGAGATTAAAATAGTAAAGGAAAATTTTAAATTGTAATAATAAGAGCAATTTAAGGTAAATTAAGTAATTACGACAAGCGCATTCGAAATGAAAACATTTGTTTTAGAATGCACTTGTTGTAAAGCTGAATTATCAAAAGGTAGCCGGCATACTGCTGGAAGAAAAGTTTACCTTTTGGAAAAAAACTTTACTAATCTAATAGGAACAAGTAGCAAAGGAAAACCATTACATACTTTAAAAGCAGTTATTGATGAGGCTGGAAATGTAATTACTGCATTTCCCTAAAAAGTAGGCAGGAGGTTGTTGAAATGAATTTTTATATAGGTAATTCAATAGATGAAATTGATGAACAAGATGTCAATGTAGAATTTAGTGATGAGTTGATTGATTTTATCTACAAGATGAGTGGAAGAGTATCTTTTGATATGAGTAAATTGTATAAAATTAATCCTTATGATGATGCTGAAATTTCTAAAAATGATTTGCCTCAAATAATTGAAATATGCAAATTTATATTAGACTCAGCGTTGCTTCAGGATTATGAGAAACCAGATGAAGGAAGACAAATGTTACAAGATTTATTAGAGATTATCAAAAAAGCAATTACAAGAGAATTGGGATTAGTTTCAATAGGAGATTGATAATTTGTATTATGTAATAAAATCGTAACAATCTCCTTAACAATCCGAAACACCTATGTTACAACGGCGTGCAAGTAGGATATAAGGGGATGAACAATTTCATCAGGTTGGAACAAATGACTGTAAGGTAGCCGATAAACTAGGACTTAAAAGAGTAGAGAAGTATGAATATGAAGGTTGGCTAAACTCAAATTCAGTTCAGATTATTGAAGAAAGAACATTTATAAAATAGTGATATATCAATAGAAAACAAATGGAAAAGAGGGCGCTTTATGAAAGATGGAAAGTACGCAATTTATTTAGGAAAAGAATATTCGGCAGGGGAGATTGAAAAAGGAAAAATAG
>ERZ773264.652-NODE-652-length-48783-cov-3.766151_pt1 | contig 48783 bp, 76 predicted proteins | sample MGYA00511910_ERZ773264 | MGnify/ENA primary metagenome ERZ773264 (study PRJEB29015, sample SAMEA2737739) | human gut metagenome | biome: human gut; feature: human-associated habitat; material: faeces | place: China | collected 2012 ...
TATAAGTCAATCCATTGATTATAAACCCATTATCTAATTTATCAATATCATTAGGATTGTCCATGATTACAGCTAAATAATCGGGCTTATTTTGAAACATATCTAATTCATCATAATGATTTTTTATTTCATTTTTGATTTGCTTAATTTTAGATATATCTGCATTTTTTACTTCTAATCGTAGCTTTTTTATATTATTTCTTATCTCTGTTATTTTTTTGTTTATTTCATCAATATTTACTCCATTGATTTCATCAATAAAACGTAAAACTTGACTATCAGCCAAAGACACTAATTCTTTTGCTCTTCTCATTTCAGAAAGTGATAAAACTAAATTCTTTTTATTTTGAAGGATCTTACGACTATGTATTTTATAAATATATTTTTGATAAGTCTGCTGTTTAGCCATTGTGTTTGTCACCTCTTACATTATAATTTCTTATTATTCCTTCACGAATTTTTGATGATCTGTCTCAAGCTCTGAATATAAATACTCGCATTCAGATTTATCCTTATGTCTAAAGTAAGGGGTATTTATTAGTCCATGGCAATACTCGTATGCCTTACCACAAACCGGACAATATATAATATTTTTCTTCGCCCACATCTTCAATTCTTCTTTAGAGTATTTATTATCAAAGCAATTAATAATATTATTACCTATTTTGGCTGTTAGCATATTATATTTCTCCTTTAATCCTCATTTTTAATCAAATCCCACAAATCTTCTAAACTCCCTAAAGTAAAAGCACCACCATTCTTAGCCACATATTCCAACCCATTTTCTCCCCAATCATTCTCATATACATACCAATAAATCCATTCTTCTTTATCATCAACAATATCAGCAATTACGCTGGTAATCTCATTAAGGGAGGTTGTTTCTACTAATTTATCACTGCAAGAGCCAAACAAATCATAAAACTCATCCCAAAACTTTTCTATTTTTCGATATTTCTTCTTAACAACTGTCATTAGTTTAATAAATTGTTCTTTAGTCATATCAATAAACTCCTTTATATTAACCTTGCATTCCTTTAACACTTAATCACAATAAACATTTTCTTGCAAATATCTGTTTAACTCACTCTTATACATATCTTTATCACAATAATTGTCAGTTGTATAATCACCTCGATACCAAGCTATCTGACTATCCAGATAAAAATGCTCTCTGCCTACAGAAATATCATTATTCTTTGCAAAGACACCAAAGTCCCAAAAGTTCTCAGCATCTCCGATATCCATTATGTAAATACCCACCTCTTTTCTAAATCAAAAATTTGATTGATTTTCCCCTATTTAATTCAATAAAAATTTATACTACCTAGCAAAGTAATAAACTTATACTACCTTAGATAGTTATATTGAAATTTTCTTTATTGGACTTTTAAAATTCACTCAATTTTTGATTTGTTTCATTTTACTGTATCAATGCCCATGCAACATCTTCAACACTTCGATGATTTCTGATAGAATTGATAATCAATTCCTCCGATACTAGTGTTAATATTTCTTTATACGGCATTTTCAGTGCAAGAAGTTCCATATAAAGAAAACTTCTATATTCTTCTATCCTTTCTTTTTCTTGCAATTCCTTAATATCATTTTCATTATTAGCCATTGTCTTCATCATCTGCCACCTCATTGTTACCTTTCTTCCCTCTCATTAATCTCATTCTTTCAGCCATAGCTTGCTTCTGCGCATCAGACATAGTTCTTTTTGCATTAGGATTACGGATACTGATAGCTGTTGCTGGCGCATGGAATGTAGCACCTTGCCAACTACCATCAGTATATCTTGTCTCTGAAGTCTGTTCCCAACCTTGTTTAATACACTTATTAGCATATTTTTGGATAGTAGTATCTATTTCTGCCCAGAGTTTTCCGTTCTCATCAGCAGAAATGTTAATGAGAACCTCGCGCTCTTCCGGAGTAAGTTTTACAGGGGTTATAATTGTTTTCATGTTTGTTTGTCCTTTCGTGATATAAAAATCTTATGTATTTTATTGAACATAATTGTACAATTCTTTTGCAATAATCCCAATGTTTTTTATATCAGAATTGTCATCTGGCACTCGAATGAATTTACACCCTAATTTATTTTTTATATATTCTTCTCGCATTCTTTCTTTTTCTCTATCATAATTTTTATGACCATTTTCATCATATTCTATAGCAATTTTCAAATCAGGGATATAATAATCTATTCTATATTTATCATCTACTTTATATTGTGCTATGCCTTTTAAATTAAATACCGACAAAAATTCTTCCAAATCATTCACAAAAGAAAGTTCTTTTCTTTCTGTAATTACAACAAACTCCTTGTCGCCTATTTTGTTATTGATTGTTTCTAATAATTTTTCTTTTAATTCCTTTGGTGCGTGTGAATATTGAATTATAAGTAATACCCCTTGTAAACTATAAAATATTCTTTTTTGAATATTCCCTCTATCTTTAATTTCAAAATTTGATTCTCGACTTATTTCACTCTTTATCAAACAACTAAATTTGTCTAACCTCTCTCGATGCCTTTGATGCATCTTCTTGATAGCTTCACTTGGATTGTTATACCCTAACGCTCTACCAATTTGTTCCCTAGTCAGGAAATACTCATCATTGATATCAACCCAAAAATCACACGGTGCTACATCTTCAAAATTCTCGGTAGTAATAAGCTTCAAATTATTCATACTCATTTTTGCTTTAGTCCTTTTATAATAAATCCTCAACAGTATAATTCAATAATAATCATAAATTATCTAATACTTCATCAAACTCTTTATCTAATTCTTTATTGTCATCCTTTCTCTTCTTAGGATTTACCTCTAATGGCTTAAAGTGAATATTTAGTAGATAATCAGCTAACGCTCTCTGTATCTCCACATAATTAGACCTATACAAGAAAGGCTTTTCTTCATCAACCTCTATTAAAAATTTATCAGTATCATTCATCTGCTCTGCTTCCATTGCCTGTTCTCTGTCTAGTCTATCACCCTCGCTTTCTAAGAATTTATTCCAATTATCTTCATATTTCTTTTCAGCTTGAATATTAAGACATTTTATTATTTCTGCATTCAATTGTGTTTTTCTATCCTCAGTAGATAGCTGTCGTATTTCTTCTGCCTTCAGGGGTATCTGTTTAGCAATATTATCAATATACACCACTCTAAGCTGTGGATAACATCTATCCCAACCATATTCGTTCTTTATATAATCATTAAACTTTTCAAAGAACTCATCACTCTTATAGCATAACATCACTTCCATTGTATTATTGAAGCCCATCTCTTTAATAATGTGGCTCTTAGCTTCAAGTATCAACTTATCCTCATAAGCATTAGACTCTCTAAATTCAAGATTATTTGTATCTGGGTCAGGTCTAGCAATAATATTTACTTTCTTATAGTCTATAAGACATCGATTCTTCATACTTCTAAGAGCAGAATATAATATCTTGTTCAATTTCTGCTCTGCCCGAAAATAAAAATTATTCACATCAAAACTAGACACCATAGGGAAGTCAGAGAAAACAAATTCATCTTCATTGTTCATTATTGTTTGTCTGATTACCTCATTTCCTCTTTTTGTTCCTAATTTATTTCTTATATCATACCTATCATTAGTCATACCGAGGATACGATACATTTCCTTATTCCCAACAGTTACTTTATAATCTTGCTGTCTGGACAAGAACTCTAGCAAAAGAAGCTCTATATACTTTACATACAACCCCTCTCTACGCTTACGAGCATCATCAGTAGTAAAAGGCTCATCATATATCTCATCAATTACATAATGTTGACCATCTCTATGAAAATCAAAATATCTCTTCCAACGATTTATCTGAGCTTTTTTAGAGTCACCTGCTGAAATCTCTTCATCCAACAAATCGCACATAACTTTATAATTTTTTACTACGTTAAAATACTCTCCTCTTTCATGATTATTATCTTCAATATATGCTTGAAGTTTGCTAATATCCAAATTGTTTTCATTATAATTTTTGTATTTAATTTTCTCCATAATAAAAAATTTCTCCTTTTCAAATTTGAATAAACCCGTGAGATTGTAACCAAGAATAACTTAAATCATAATATAAAACTTAGTATAAAAATTTGAATGATTTTAAAGAAGAATAGAGTATTATTATTTATTACTTCAATATCATTCAAATTTTATTTTACTTCAATCAAATATATCATCTCCTTATTTATCTAATTAAAAATGATATTTTTAATACTTATCAAAATTTATACATCTTATCGCTTTTTTCTTTTTGCTACTTTTTCTTTTTTGGCGATAAGTCGTAACCCTCCAAATTTGCGGAACGTAGTGACAGCAAATTTGGTTAGGGTTACGAGTTTGTCATCAAAAAAGAAAAAGTAGATTTTTAATAGAATATTTATCTTTAGATTATCTTATCTCAATTCCTAAATATCATCACTTCCTACCATTTTTAATATTGTCTAAAGAATTTACTATATTGATTATAACATATTAATTTTCTTTTGTCAAGTCATTATTCTGATGATTAGAGTTATGTATGAATATTTTGATTTTTAATGTAAAATACCACTGTGAGTGATTAGTTTAGGATTATAAAAAGGTTTACCTATTGCAACAGTAATTTCAACTGAATATATTATATCTATAAAATTTGAATTATATTATTGCAAAAGTTTTTATTTGTTATTTTTGGAAATTAAATTTTTTCTTTGAGAAATATTAAAAATATTGAAATTTTATTATTCTTCGGTTATAAAGATTTTATTGGATATGATTTTGTCTTGTTTGCCCTAGTCTGAGCGAGGACAAATGATTGTGTCTAATTGGAGATAGTTTAAGGCAAGACATTGTAATTTTGTATTAGATTTTAATAATTTTTTGTGGGTTCGAGATTGAGACTAGATTATTAGGACTTAGATATGGTTGGGAAATGATTGAATTGGAGCTAATTGAAAATAAATCAAAAGGCAAAAATAGAATATAATATTGAAATTGATATTGATTAAGTTGGCTATTGATTAGGTTTAAGGGATTGAATTCTGATAAGTAATAATAATTTATTTTAGCATGGATTTTGTATGATTTTGTATGATTTTGATATAATATAAATTTAGAATAATAATTTTGAGTTTGAATTTAATAAGGTGGATTTGTCTCGAAGTGAGGAATCGAACATAGAAATTTTGATAAGATTGAAATTAAAATTGGATTTAAGGTTAGGAGAATGGGTGTCGGTTTCGGTTTTACCTTGTGTGAGTGGAGTGAAACTACTACCTGCCCGGCACCGTTCTGGAAGTTGCTTCCAAATGTAAACCTACCCCTCCTATAGGTATTATAGATATTACTGCCTATGTTGTAATTCTCCAAAAAGCAACATAGAAAATAATCTGTAAGCAGTCCCGAAATAGTCAAAAATAGCCCAAAATCAGACGAATTAAAATAGACTGCTGAGAACGTCCCAATATAAAATTAGAAACAATATAAAAATGAGAATATAAGAGATAAAAAGAGAATACAAGAGATTATACAAGATATATTGAAATATATGTGATATAATGCAGTTCGTTAATTTGATAATTGATATCATTTTGATATCAAATTGATTTACTTAATTTCCTTTTATTCACATCTTAATTTACTCTATAATAATAGCCTAATAAATCACATGTTTTGCTTAAAAATCATTAATTATTTACTTAATACAATCTATTCCTTTACTTAATTTCTACTTATTATTCACTTAATAAGACTAATAAAAACCTCAGTCCTTCATCTTCAGCAACCCCTTTTCCCGTTAATTTCAACAAAAATTCACCGTTCCATTTGTGCACAATTTCACTCTATATTGCTTTACTCACCAAATTATTCTTCACTAATCACCACAACATATTGTACCTAAATTTAATTTGTACTACTAAACCATACTACAAATTGTACCGCCTAAAATCGCAATTTAACGCCTACCTATATACTTATACTCCTTTTAAAAACGTCGCTTATAACGCCTCCTAGCACCCTTATTTGCGATATCTTCAGCAGTCTGAAACCACTAATCAAATTGCACAATTCACCTATGCAGCAGTTAAATAATTTTGTACATTTTAGCTATTGACATTGCAGTCCGATCTATTGTAAAATTACGTTCCAGAATGTACATATAAATTCAAACTATGTACATTTTAATCGCTTAATCAATATTCCTTTATGCATAAAATCATTTATCTACTTAATAATTAATATTCCTATTTATTCAGACTGCAAGCAGACAGATCTATTTATGTTTATTTTGCATATTGTCTATATCAAAATGCACATATCAACCGAATATCTGCGACAGCTCCGATAGATCATAACAGATATCAGATATCACTTGTAAGCAGTCCCAATATATTACAAATACCTATTCCTTATTATTGCACATATCGCATATAAGCCCTTTAACACGCCCTACAACACGCATATACGACAAAAGGTATAACTATACTACCAACGCACAAAAACGCCGTACAGCGCATTTTAAGCACTATATAAGCGATATCTATTATTTATCTGCAATATCATCTTGTATATCTGATATGGTATCCGCTCCAGACTGATTTAGTTTTATACCGCCCGTAATATCTATATTGTTGTTTATGCAATAATTTATACAGCTAGTAATAAGCTTAGACATAGATATGCCATATCTAGTAGCATAATCATTATAATACGGCATATCTTGTAGCATTGCAAGCCCCGTAATTATTTTATAATGACTCGCGTCATATTTATTATTGGATTTTCTTTTTTTCTCAGATACCATATATTCACCCACTTTATACAACATATTGGACATATAAATCATACACATACAATATATTGTATTCATATTTAGCACATTTTGTAAATTTGTGCAAAATGCACAATACATTAGCACATATAGGTGCGATATTTGTGTATAATACCACTAGAAAATAGCACCTATATGTGCTATAATATAATCACAGCAGGAACACAGGACAAAAACAGAACCCGCCGATGCCTGACTGTAGAAAGGAGTAAAGAGAACGTAAACCGGGCGAAATCAACCTATTGCACATCACACGCTTCAGACTGGAAATCAAAAGGCGGTGATAATGTGAAAATCAAGGTTGAAATCATAGCAGACGGCAAACCTTTAACGGCTGAACAAATAGCCTTTATCAAAGCTATTATCAAAGCCTTAACCGCTTTACTTACATAATTAACGCCCGGTTTACTTCTCGATTATACCATAAAAAAAGCCAAAAGTCAAGTACAAAGGAGAATAAACACCATGATGTATAGTGAGTTTATCAAAAACACCGAATACGGCGAAACTTTTATTACTGAAACAATGTACCATGAATTTATAGAACCGGTTTACATGAATTGCGATCTTGATAAAACAACATTCTGTAAAAAGTTTTATAAACTTGAGAATTCTGTAATTTGCCCGGCTGTTGAGTGCTTAATATCTGCAAATGATACAAAAACACTTATTAATTACATTAACGGCGAAATTTCCCTTGATTATATCAAAGACATTGAAAAGCGTATTTTAATAGGCTTTTTGAAGCGCTTCAAGCGTGAAGGCTTTAATTTTGGAAAATAATAAAACAGTCGCCCGGCGGACTCAATCAGCCGGGACACATCAGGCGAAAAAGCGCATGAACTTTAGAGCCTGTACCAAAATCAAGTAAATCAGAACATAAACAGACATACCGACATCAAGGAGGATAAAACCATGTTAAAGACTAATTCTAAAAAGGCATCCGAAAACATCCGCGCTTACATCATCGCTAATTTCGATCCGTCTAGTTATGACGAATACAAGGAATTTAACAATACTACAGATTTTTCTGTAGTTGCTGAAACAGTCTACAAGGTTTTTCGTGCTGAAGGCTACAACAAAATTCAGAACAATGCCACGGAGCTTGAAGCATTCACAGACTGGATGCAGGGGCTACCAACAATTTTCAACGATGATTATTATTACAATGTCAGCGCCGTTGATCTGCTTGCAACGTTGCTTGAAGAAACAGACAGCGAAAAAGCGAAATACAACGAACGTGAAGCCGAAAATCTTTTAACACAACTTATTTATCGTGAAATCAAAAAGAATATAGGCTGATTTTTCCTGCCGTTTTTAGTGGTTATTTAGGCGAAAAACAAAACCACCACCAGCGGCGGCGAGCCGTAAACACTCAAAAACACTAAACAGAATGGAGATTGAAGCCATGAAATCAACAGACTTTTTTACAACTGCTGAAATAGCTAAATTAAAAGTCCTGATTAAATCAGGAGACATCAACACCGCTGATATTAAATTACTTGTAAAAGCTGATTTAATATCAGCAGTTGGAACGTTAAGAAACAGCCTTTATGCTGCTGAATTAATCAATAGTCTTTATGGCGTTGATAATATATCAATAATCAGCCGTGAAGCAATAAAAGATATTGCAAGCCGATTTAATATTCCTATGTGGAAGATCGGGACAGCCGTTGAAGAAGGCTATTTGTCTATCTGCGGAGGGGGGTATATATTTGATACTACCTTGAAAACACTTTCTAAAGATGAACATAGTCGTCTTGACTATCTCACATTTGAAAAAGGATTAATCGCATGAAACGACTGTTTAACCGCCGTAAACCTTGCAAGCCCTTCAGCCGCGACCGCGCTGCGGAACGTGCTTTTATTAGTGCTTGTAACTGTATTCTAAACGGCTTTTCATTCCGCTATATGAACACGCACGGACTAAATCAAGAAGACAGTGCAACGATCTGGAATTTTGCACTTGAACAAATCCAGCTTGAAGCCCGATAATACATCAATCGTTGTTTAATCGTTGCAACGCTAAACAAAACGATTACCACGCCGGAGGGCGTTAAACTCAAAACATCAATACAAGGAGAAACAATTATGAAGTACATTACAAAAAGAGAAATTATTAAAGAAGCTGTAGCTACATGGAATGAATTTACAACCCCATATGAGAAATTAATGGGGAATAAAGGGAAAATCCAGTTTATTTTAGCTTATATCGAAGAAATGAAACTTGAAGGCTGGACGATTATTGAATAATCTAAAAGTCGTCTGAGCGACTATAAATAGGCATTTAGGCTCGGAGCGTTTAGCAGTCTTTTGGCTGCTAAGGTATGCAAAGTGCATAAATCAATATCATCAACCATGGAGGAACGACAGATGTATTATAAATCAACCTTAACAGCGTTTACAAGTATGCAAGAAAATACAAAATTATCGGAGGTGTAACAGTATGATTAAAATTGATATGTGGTATGGTGACAAACCCACAGAAGCGGACAAAATCGACATTACTTTTAATAATCTTGATGCACGGTACAGAGGCAACATATACAAGTAAGGGCGCATGATAGGTGACTACACTTGCATAGACTCGGTGGAACTTGAAAAGACATTTCCACAGCGTGTATTTAATTGGGATTGAGGTAAACACCATGAGAACTAACAGACAGTTAAAAACCGAATGGTTAAAGAAAATTCGCTTTGCGGAAAAGTACACAATAGAAATACTCATGCTTTGTGCTGAAAATCAAACAATATTAAACATTTACCTTGACATTGACGGAAAAAATGTTGATGATGAATGTTTAATGTGTATTGACGAATTTCTAACAAAACCAACGTCAGAAATGCAAAAGAAATTCAAGAGTGTTACAAGATATTTCAAAGAATACTTTGAAAACGTCAAAGCAACAGACAAAATCATAATAGTATAATAAAATTCACATTTGATAGGAGGATTTACAATGCGCATACACATTTATTATACCGTTGGCGGGCTGAAAATCAATAATCAATTATACTTAGGCTACAGTAAGCGCGAAGCCCTGAAACGATATCGAGCCGATCACGGACTAACCAGAAAACACTGTGAAATAGTTGATGAAGCAAAAAAAGGTGGTAAAGTTTACAACTGGTAATTCAATTATATCACCTATCAGCGGAGAAATAAAACAGTCTCCGCTGCATATCTCCCGATCATCTGCATGAGGATATGAAGGAGAACCAAATAACACGAAAAACACACAGAATAAACTAACGACAACAGGAGGATTTAACAAATGAAAAAGGTATTGTATTTTGAAGGTGCGGGCTGCGTACCTGCTGGAGAAGTCGCAAATTGTCGCATTCGTACAGCATTCACTAATGACAATGGAAAGAAAATCTATATTGAATTAACTTCTTATACCGTTGAAAAAATTGATCATAAGAAGTGGAAGCGTTATTCTGAATATGAAGTTGGAACGGTTTTAGGCTTTTGTGACTATTGCCATTATATCACGGACGATCCCAGCATTGATGACTGTAACGAATCTTGTTTACCTTGTGAACGTAAAAAACAGTTTATTTACACATATGAGGGCATAAAGAATTTTATCAATGAAAATTGCAATGCCTCATTTGATGAAATTGTAGTACTTGACAATTTAGCAGGCTACAGAGTTTTTAACAAAAGTGGAAAATATAACACGCCAGAGGCATATAATTACGGCGATACTTTTGCATATGATGCTGAATTGACGGAAAAACGCATTGCTAAAGTTGCGGAATTGTCCAAACATTTCAAGCAGGCTTTTAATCAGGAGTACGACAATACAAGCTATTATGTTGAAAATGGCGCTTTAACTGTATGTATAAATGTATCGGATAAGGATAGAGAAAAAGCAGGTTATACAGACCGCCGTTTTACAGTAGAAGTATAACACCATTACCGAGCCGGGCAACGCTCCCGGCAATATATCCAGATTGAGCGCATGAGCTTTTGACGGATCCCCAACACCAAACGCCAACAAACACTAACGGAAAATTAAACAGGAGGACAATAAACCATGACAACACATTATCTTGATACTGAACACGGCTATATAATCAACCGTGAGTATTTGCGGAAGATTTTCGAGGAAATGACTGCTGAGGAACGGCAGGAGTATAACAATTTTGAGGATTATATTTCCTCTTGTCTAATACGGAATAACGGCACATTAAAGCCGTTGACAATGGAAGAATACAACAGCATGATGAATGATATCATGGCTAGATGTTGAGGAGGATGAGCAGCAATACTTCATACCGAGCCTAACACAACGGACGGCATGGAAGCTATGAGAGCATATATAGCGGAAAAATTCGCCAGTGCGATAATCATTGAAGATGACGATATCAGCGCTATTGCTGAAGCGTTGAGAACGGTATATTTTGACTGAGGAGGAATAATAATGAAACTCACAGTAAAACAGCATAAAATCCTATCTACCCTTTACCATGACTACATGGCTATTGATATGGAAGCCGACTTGAAAAAGCGGAAGATTTCACTTGCCGACTATCACGCTATACCGGAAATTTTCGGAGAGGTACAGAGACACGGAACAACAAAGTGTTTTATCACGTCAATAGCGGAATACTTCAAGAAACACGGATTCACAGTTGAGCTTGAGCCTGACAACGTGAATTACAACATAAGCATTTGAGGAGGAAAATATAATGAAATGTCTATCGGATAATGAGTGTATGGAAATTTTCAAAACGTATGATAAAAGTTTTTATGATTATCTGCTTAATAACGGCACTTCATTTGGAATGTCTGTAAAAATGTATGCAGAGTATCTTCTCGACACGGCTAAAAAGGGAGAAATAAAAATGAATTATGATAAAACATATTATGAATTGAATTAAGGGGAGGAGGAAAATATCAATGGAAAATCAGAAACATCTTGAATTTGAAATACTTGTACAACTGGAAAATGCTACAACTAAAATTGCACAAAAAGTTTATGATGTTCTCAATCGGGAAGGAATACCGGGGATAATCGTAAAAGATAATGTGTTTTGGTTTGAATATTATTCAATCGGGAATAATTGCCCAGCTTATGTTTACAAATGGTTGAAGAAATATATTAAGCGTAAATACGGATATAATTATCTGTATGATGTAACATCTAAAGTACAATAAAATAACAATTCTATGAGGAGGATTTTGTAATGATAACCAAAACAGGTGAATGGATAGCCGAAACAGACTACACGAATTATCCAAAGGATAAAATGTGTTTTATGGACAGAATAGCACAGATTATTTTGCAAAAAATCAAGGAATACAACTATAAGGTTGAAACTTCGGTGACAAATATCTGTGAAATGTGCCTTGCATATGCTGAAAGTTTTGCAGAAGATGAACCGGATATGTGTGATGAATGCGGAATAACCATTGAAGGCATAACTAATTACATAGAGGCAGAAGGCAGAATCGGATTATCAGAATTTGATTGCTATTGTTGAGGAGGAATTAATCATGACTATTCTTGAATTAAGCAACATAATGGAACAGGGCACGGAAATTTTCGTTAAAGTAATTGATGATGGGAAAGAAGTTACAATCCCACTGACAAACGGATTATGTGGTACATCTTTTGCTACAATGGAAACCTGGGGTAAAGTCAAGCCCATAGCAAGGAACGCCGTTGAGGTGGAAGTGAATATCTCTTATTCAGTAGCAAGGGAATGGAAGAAGTACAACGAAAAGAATTACATTAAGGAGGATTAAATCATGGTATCATTAAGAAAAACAGTAAATCTTACAAAGAAGCCACTACCCTGCTACAAAGTAGAGTTACGGAAGCTGCCGAGAGCTGACCTGTGGAAGAAGGTGACTGCCTGATGTTTGGAATTTTATGCTTGCTCTTTGCAATCTTTTGCGACGGCAAAAATATGTACATTGGCAAGGGAATGCCTCCGGCTGAGAAATATTACGGAAAATTCGTAGCAGATAATGATAAAATCTGGTACGGTCATCTCAACAAGTGCATGAAAGGTCAGGAGTCATGGACAAGGTGGAACGATCCTAGAATCAAGTGGGAGGATAGATTAAAGTGATAACACCTAGATACGGCAACTATTCTGGTTGCGGAAGATGTTGGTATATACGCTATGGAAATATAGCAACAGTATCATACATCAGCAGTGAGAGGTGCAGAGAAAAGCACATGCGGAAGCTATTAAAACTAGGTTATTCAGAGGAAGAAATCAGCAGACACTTCTGAATTAACTGTACTGAAAACAAAACCAAAACACGTTGACGGAACATTGAATATGTGGTATAATAATCTATGAGGAATTATGCATGGGAAGACAATAAATCATGACATACATAGCAACACATCAAGTCGGGAACAAAAGCAGAACAAAATCAATATTCTATGAGGAGGATATTATGAACAACTGTAAACTTTGTAGGAGTGAAAACGATTATGATTTCAGGCAAGTGCAAATAACAAAATTCCTTGGGAAAATTAAGATATGTTTTTCTGGAAATTTATCAGACACTAACCGAGAAAATGGTTTTAAATATTGTCCTGAATGTGGGCGAAAATTAACCGATGAAGATTTTAATAAAGCACTGTAGTAACCTTTAGCGGGAGTGCATAACTTCCGCATATGCTCCAAAGTCTGCATGAGGACAGAAGAGCAGCCAAAACAATACATAAACGCAAAAACAAACACTAACAGGAGGAATTTATTATGAAAACAAAACAGGAACTTTTACAAATGCTTTTCTCGAAGTTGGCTAAACTTCAAAACTTGAACAAAAAGGGGTTTACCACTAAAACGGTTTGGGAAACAGCAAATTTTACTGCTAAACTTCAAGCAGCAGCACACCTTCCAGAAGATTATACAGTAGGCACTTATACAAGAGATGAAAATTTCTGGTATAAGGTAGTTGAAGTATGAGGAGGCTCTTGTGGAAAAAATAACAATACAAGGCAAAGAATGTAATATCTTTGAACGAGTATCACGGAAACGAGTAAAAGACATTTTGACTACAATAAGCCAAAAAGACAAAAATTATTGCCTTGTGGTGCATGAGCATTTAGGTAATGCTCAGCAGATGAGCTACAAATACTCAATTTGCGTTTATGATGATCGGAGAAAACGTATCGAAACCGTGATAGACAATGTTTCTCTTAGAGAAGCGTATAAACAGGCTATAGAGCTAAACAATGTGTTACTTAAAACAACAGGAATATAGGAGGAGCGCACATATGAAACGCATATCAGACCTCTACAAAGACATAGACAACATTATGTCAGAGAATGAATATCATGACGATGACACAGGCGAGGATGTCTGCGAGATATCCGAGGACGAAGTTTACCGAATAATTACCACAAGGAATGATTACAGGTTTCTGACCGCAACCACAATCAAGGAAGAAATACATAAATGCTTTACGGATTTTGCATACCGTATGAAGAAAGCATTATACTGAAAGTGAGGAATAAATCAATGGCATACCCCGAAAACATACTCCGCATAGTCCGCCAGAATCTTGACCTTGAACCAACAGACACAAGCAGAGACGATGATATCAATGCTATGAGTCAGTCAGAAATTCTTAACTGTGTTTGCGAATGGGAAGGGTTTATCGGCTATGGCAGAACCATCCGTGGTTGGATAAAAGACATTTACGGAATAAATCTTGATGAGAAGTGAGGGATACATAATGTCAGGAAGATATATCTGCTTTCTTGTGCTTTTTGAATACGGCGATTACATTGAGGAATTTGTCGGAGATGGAAGCTTTACTTTGTGCGTAGATTTTGAAAACTATGCAAAGCATTTTGATACAACGGAAGAAGCTATAGCATGGGCTAAATCTCACGGACTTAAAGACGGAGAATTTGGTGTTTTGTGTTATTGGGTAGAAACGAAGGAGAATACATAATGAATCCAGTAGTAAAAATCCTAATGGAACGTGATGACATAACCGAGCAGAAAGCAATAACCCTCGTAAGAGAAACAAAAGAAAAACTGATGAATAGCCCATGTAGTGACGGTGCAGATATCATCATGGATAATTTGGGTTTAGAACCAGATTATATAATGGACATTCTGGAGATTGATTGAGGAAGATTAAGCTATGAAACCTACAAAGGAAATAGTAGAAAAATTAAATAATCAGTATTCTGATTCAATTAAATGGACAGATATCTATGACAATGAGGAAGAATTAGTCAATGACCTGCTCCACACTACCATAAGAAAGACATATCCTAATCCCACACAGGGATATGAGTATCTGTCAAGTTTCCAGAACAGATTAAAAGCTGGCAATAGCCTGACGGATAAACAGATGACTATGTTAAAAAGACTTGCGTATGTTGTGGCATATGAGAGATATTGCAGAGGATAAGAGCATACTTATGGGGGGGTGATTGAGTGGATAAAACGCCAGATTGAAGCCTAAGCAAAAGAAACTTGAAACATGGAAAATCAAACAACTGCCCGAAAACTGTCAGCAATGTGAGTTGCTAGGGATATGTCGGGATAGAAAGAATGATTGGAAATGCAGACGTAGATGTTTGCTATGATGATTTTGGAGGAGAAATAGTATGTTAGAATGGAACGACAACTTTACTAACAAAAGGTGGGTTGGAGATACAAGTATTATTGTAGGAGAACAAAACTTCGATGATAATTCAATTATGATTAAAGAAGAAAATGGCAATGTTATATCATGCCCTATGTATATTGATAATAACGGCGATATATTCTTTATTTATAATGATAATGGCGTTTACATAAGTGATTATATGGGGTGCTTCGACATTCACGAATTATTGAAAGGATGAGTTTTATGATAGCAAGACACCAGAGAGCAACAACATCAAAGACTTATGCTATGGATATGTGCTATACAAAAGCATTGACCGATGCTAAGAGAATCCATCGTGATGATGGAAAATTCTATATAGATAATATTAATGGGGTTTATACATCAATTAGCGAATGGGATTATGACCGTACACCTGCGTATTCAGAAAGAAATCTTGAGGAATGGGTGTTCAGAAATGGCAGATGGCATAAGACGATAAAATAAACATTTTATCGGGAAATATGCTCAAAAGAATGGCTTAACCAAGCCATTTATCAGGACATTTATTGCAAGTCATATCCAGATAACGGATAAAATTCAAATTTGAGGAATATAGGAGGATAAATTATGAGAATGTGGCTGGTACAGCGTGGAATAAGAAGAGAAGGCGATTTTAAAGGACTTACAAGGAAAGACGGTCTTGTTGACCTTGATTATATGGGTTCATCTGAATTTGAATGGGGAGCAATACCTCGTGCATTCAGACGAATAATGGGTCAATTCTCCGATTATGTTTTTCATAAAACAAACCTTACTAACATAAATAATTGCCCTTTATGGATATATGTCCGCAAAGATAAGGTAGAGGATGTTGAAAATTGTATCAAGGAATATCTTGAAAAGAAATATCAGCTTCAGGAATGGATTGCGCTTGAACATCATTTTGATAACAAGCTTAATATCTCATCATCATTTGACAGACATTTTTATCTCAGATTTAATTTTTGGTGGGATATACAGAATGATTGGATTGCCTTTGTTGGAGCAGATGATGTTAAGGAACAATATAATATGGCAATTAATTATGACTATCGGAATTGGTGGTTAGCAAAGCCTGAAGAGGAAAGAAAATCTGAACTCGAGGCAGCGTATGCTCGAAGATAATAAGAAAGGTATAATTTATATGGAAGAAAAATGCCCAAAGTTCCCCACAGATTCAGAGGAATCACATAGAATAATGATAGAAGCTTTAGAAATGGTAGGATTTAATGTCCGCAAACCAAAACCCGGTGAAGAAGGCGGTTTCATTTATAAAGACGAGAATGGAGAAATCAAGAAATTAAGCCTTAAAGATCTTAAAAATCTTAAAACTGATAAGCCTATTCAATCCGGAAACACAGCAGAATGGCTACTGGTTATTGGAAATAAATTTGGTGATTTAGTTATCACTTATAATTCAAGAGCATATAGGTGTTCTCATTGTCGTAAATTTTCCCGACACAGATTTCCATACTGCCATTGGTGTGGATTTAGTATGGAAAACGGCAATTATGAAGGAGAGGAGGATTAAGTATATGAACTGCATGAGCAAGAAAGTCAAACGCAACAAAGAAAAACTCATACAAAAGGAATATCAAGAGAAACTTGCTAACTTTACACCAGAAGAAAAGCAAGCCAAAGATGACCGTGATTTAGCAATGAGGAAGAAAATTACACAGATACTCGGAACTATGGCTGCACTGGAAACTTTCACAGGTAATGTTTACTCTGATGAAAGAATATGGAGGGAATAAATTATGTACAATCCTATTTGTAAATATTGTCACAATGAACTTGGTGAAAGTAATTTTAAGACTTGGGCATTGGTATACAAAGGCTATAACAGCAAGGCAAGACGTTCTTTATTCTGCAATGAGGAATGTTATAAAGCGTATATAAAGCAGTTTGAAGTAGAAAAATATAGGGGCAATTCTATTTATATGGTTGAAGTCGATGGAGAAAAAAGATATATGCCTTATTGGTTTTCACCGTATTATTTTACTACTATTGAGGATTGCAGAAAACGTATAGATAGTCCTAATGTTGGAATTTGCCCAACGTTTTTTTTGAAAATTAGAAAGTGAGGATAGATTATGAAGAAAGTAACAGGTTATATTAGTGTAAGAGCTTTGGGTTGCCATGATTTTGAATTTTTCGTTCCTGATGATGCCACAGATGAAGAAATTCAAAAAATGGTAGATGATACAATGGAATTGAGTTGGGATTATCAGGTCGAAGATGGTTATGAGGAGTACACCGAAACAAAATATTGGAAGAGAGGTTGAAAACAATAAAAACTCCGTTTTATCGGATAAATTTTGAAAGGTGGTTACATAATGAAGTATTTAATGATAACATTGCACGACAGTGATTTTTATCGTGAATTGGATTGGCTTGGGAAACATCTGTTGGAGAGATTAAGTGACAACCGTTCTGAGTCATTTGACACAAACAAAATAAATTTTGACAGATTCAAAACTTCAATCGTAAACTTTATTTTAGCAACATATATTTTACATGGAGAGAAATGGTACAAGTGGTACAATAATTCTGATGAAGATGATATATGGGAATACCACAGAGGAATAAAAGAACAGTTGCTCAAAATGATACACATTGAGGTAGTTGAAGACAGTGAAATTCATGAGCGTGGTTATGAATTACTTTATGTTCCTCTTTGCACTTCGGACGATATCAATGTCAAAGGTTTGAATTATTTTATCATCTGATGAAAGGAGAATTTCATCATGAAACCAAAGAATAATTTTAAGAGAAATCATCTTATTAATTTAATTATCAGGTTTATCTCGAAAGATAACTTTTATGTTTGTGAGGTATGCCACCATGTTCATAAAAGAAATGGAAGAAAAGAGAGGCAATGTTTTATAAATCTAGAAAATGAAGTTAAGAGATTGCGTGAACAAATAGTTTGCACTGGCTTTTGTAATGGATTTTTTATTGATTAAGGAGGAAGAACTATGAATTTTGAAGACCTCTCCCCTGCCGAGCAGGAAGAAATGAAAGAAACGTTCTCGCTATGGAGAAAACCGCCAGAGTATTTTGATAAGATTGTTAATTCCGGAATGTGCAACAGCATCATCAACGGATACATCCTCCTTGCTTTTGACATAGTAGGCATTAAGCCACCGAAAGGAATATCACATCTTCTTGATGAGTATTCTGCTGATGAAGCAAGAAAAAGATATCAAAACTAAAACCAAAAATATTAAAAATCCATCTTCTATCCGAGGGTGGATTTTATTTTTGCTTAAATAATGTATAATTTTTATGAAAATCGGAATAAGATACTTGACATAGGGAATAAATTATGATAAAATAAATAATTAGTAAATGGCATATATTTCTTAATTTCAAAATGGAGCATGGAGGTTAATATGACATTTGAAGATGAGCAGGTAACGTTTGATGAAACCACGCAGAATATAGAGTCAGAGTTTCAGTCTGAACCCATAGATGAAAATTCTGTTATGGGAAATAACCACGAAGAAAAGCCTAAGAGCCACAGAGGCAGACCTAAAAAAGGAGAATCCTCTATGACATCAGCACGTCCCAAAAAGGCTAAAATCAAAGATTGTGAGGTTGAAATCACCGAGGATAGCCATGTCCTGTCTATGGATGATTTGAAACTTAATACTGACACTTGGAGTGTAAGAGATATCTATATCAAGTATACAAACAGCAACAAACTTCTTGATTTTGAAATTCCACAGCAGAGAGCCGTTGTGTGGAAGAAAGACCGCAAAAGTGCCTATATTCATTCAATCCTTGCGGGACTGTATAAATTTCAGCCTGCATTTATAGTAAACCAGGTTGGCACAGGGAAACAGAAACTCTATAAAATCTATGACGGGAAGCAGAGAATGCTCGGCTCGATTGTTTCTTATTTGAATGATGAGTTTGCCCTGTGTGGATTAAAGAACGATCCCCTGATTGAGTGCAATGGACATTATTACAACGTTAATGGCTGCAAGTTCAGCCAGTTACCTGAAGAACTTAAAGAAAAGCTCAGAGGGGCTTCTATGAACGTACTGATAGCCGATAATGCTTCGGAAGAAATAATGCGGTTTATCATGCTTAGAATCAACTCCGGAGAGCAGATGACCCCGTTTGATGTGGCAAGAATAAGACGTTCTGATATGGACGATTTTAAAGCATTGTCAAAGCATGATATTTTTAAGGTAATGCTCACAGCAAATAAGTTCAACCAGAAGAAATATCATGAAATCATTGCAAAGACTTATATTGCCCTGTATGAGGAAGAACCGAAATTCTCCGGCAAACACATCAACGAGATAATCGAAAACCTTGAAATTTCCGAGGATAAGAAGGAAGAAATCAATGGCATTTATGACAAACTGCTCGGAGCATATAATATCCTCAATGGTAAAGGCTCTGCTGTTGCAAAGACGATGTTCAACATAACCAATTTCACAAGCTATCTTCGTTATGTAAATGAGTTTGACAACTCTGAAAGACTTGCTGATTGGTTGGATTATTTCTTCTGGAACACACCCGAGGAATATAGCAATAATCATTCTACAACCAAGAATGAAATCCTTACAAGAATGAATATTATCAAGAACAGCATTGATGAGTTTCTTAGCAAGCAGTAAACAGGCATAAAAATAACACAGCATTACTTAATAGTGATGCTGTGTTTACTTGTATCATATGGCTAACAAAATAGCTGAAGAGATGTCATGAAATGAGTGTTTTATCGTGGAATTTACAGGTCGAATTTTAGAGTTATTTAATTGATTATAAAAAGAATAACCGCCTAGTGCAAGTAGGCGGTTATTTTAATGTGATTTAATCCATTTTTGCACTGTCGAGAGGTACTCGTCTATTACCTTTTCGTCACTATTATATCATAATGTCTCCAACTTTGTCAAGTACTAAAATAAAAATGAATATAACAAAGGGGCTATAAAATAACCCCTCTTGTTATTAAATAACCATTTTTCCTGTTGATTTAAGAATCTGTTAGATTTGTTAGATTTTCTAGCTGAATGCCTAAATTAACCGAAGCAAGAATTTTCATTAATGTTATTGCTTGCGGGACAGACTGTAGATTCTCAAAACGTGCAACAGTGATTTCAGGAACGTTGGAAGCTATGGAGACATCAACGGTAGACATTTTTAGTTTGCGTTTTGCTTTCATGTACTTCAATAATATGCTGAAATATTCCTGCGTTGTTTGGTCTGATAGTGTTGTTAGAAAAATCTTCTTTATATTACCCTTGTCCTCGTTTGTTAGGATAGTTGTATTTTGCGAAAAAAGCAACTCTTCTATTGTCTGCTTCATAATTTAATATCCACCTTTCTATGTTTTAACCTTTGTATGCGTTAACCCTAGCTATATATGTTATAGCTAGGGTTATTATTCGGTTCGGTACGGAATTACGAAATAATGTTGCGATCGGGCAGCTCGTTACTTATAACTTCAAGGCTTAAGATTAAAGCCTTCTTTTCTTCATCAAGCAATGTTAACTGAAGATTTATTTTAGTGCAAATAGAGCCATTGGCTGAGAAATTCGACAGTTCCAAAAAATATCCGTTAAGCTGTTCTTGAAAAAGGAAAGAATCGTCCCATCCGATCACAAGGGCTTTAAAGACCTGTTCGGCGACAGTCTCGCCGACACGTAACTCAATCAAATAATTAAGAAATTTGTCGAGAAACAAATCAATTATTTCAGGGGACTTGCTCTCCAGAAAAATTGAAGGTGCGAAAAAGATTTCGCCATCGATGATTATGTAATCAGCGACATCTTTAAATCCTATAGGTCTAGTGTTTGCGTGTTCTCCCATTGTAAAGGCTCCTTTCTATTCGTTACAGTTACCCTCATTTTCGAGGGGTGTAATTGTATTATACATCATTTTGCGTTCTAAATCTATAGTATATTTATATAAATAGTTTTTGAAATATTATAAAATTTTTAGTAAAATTTTAGCGAAAAATAGTTGTTGTTTTTTAGAAAATAGTGTATGTTTTTTCTAATGTTAAAACTCTTTAAAACAAGTCCGATTTAGTATATTAAAATTAAGTTAGAATTTGTATTTCCAATCTGATTCTTTTAATTTAGGGAAATACCCTATTCGTAACGAATAGGGTAAAATTCTATATAAGATATCATATATTAATTCAATAATCCCAATTTAGTTTTATCTTTTGTTTCTTCGTAATCTGCAAGCAAACTATTTACTATGTCTAAATTAACGCCATATTTATCAATTAACAAATTGAAGTTCTGAGCATTAAAATAATCATCGGCATATCCGCAAGCAGTAAGATAGGTGAAACTACTGTATGCTCCTGCATTAACTAAATATACATAATATTCATAGTCATCTGTAGCTACAAAGTAATGTCTTTCAATTCCAACCGAACTGTATGACGCATCAATTATAAAAGAATCATAACCTTGGTCTGTTGGTACATGAATAACATTATTAATTTGTAAAGAACTTGGGTCATCAATCATTTCTTTAATGGTTAAAATTGCTTTAGCACAAGTCTTTATTTCATCAGTATATAACTTCTCTATTCGGCTTTAGCCTTTTCTGCTTCCTCAGCATCTTTTTTAGCTTTTTCTTCAAGTAACTTATCCAATTTATCTCTGGCATTGAGCAAATCGGTATAGTTGTTGACCTGTTCTTTTTGCTTGTCAGTAAGAGTGCTATATAGACTTTCAGCCTTTTCGATAGCATCTTCGTCAGAAATTTCTACCGTTCCGATAGCGTTGATATCGTCCATCATCTTTTGTGATACTTCATCTATCTTGGTTGCGCAACCAGATAACAGAACCGATGAAAGGATTAAAGACATTGTAATGCATTGTTTGATACGTTTTGTATTTGCTCTCATAATATACCTCCAGATTTAGCTAAATGTTTTACATGACATATTATAACATATATTGTGCTGATTGTCAATATTAATTTATAATAGCCCATAAAAAAGCTTCTCATTTATAAAACGAGAAGCTTTTTTATTTATGAATTTGTTGGGCAACAAACTAGTTCTTCTATTAATTTATTTTTGATATCTGTAATATGTTGATTAAAGTAATTGGGGTGAGTAGATTCAAACTTTAATATACGAGCTAGTTTATAATTTAGAGTGTTAATGAGATTAGGATTGCTAATAACAAACACATTATTATCAAACCCTAAGTATTCTCGGTCGATATATTTATCTATAATTGGGATAGCCTGACTTATAAAAAAGATTGATTTGACAGTTGTTCTGCCAAGATGGTAAAAACAAGATCGGATATCTCGTTTTTCATAATTCATATAATCTCGTATTCTTTTCTTAGCCTCAGGGGTGCGATGATTATAGTTCCCCATTGGAATAGCCCAATATAAATCATCATTTTCTGTAGATTTAAACAAACACACAATTGGACGTTCTTTAACATCATCCCATAAACCGCCAAGACCTTTTATTAAAGTAAAATATTCGGGTTTTATAATATAGAGCGAGTTTATATTCATAGCTGTTACACATCTTTCTAAAAAACTAGGGCTGATGTTTAACACACCAGCCCGTGGGGACAATGTTTCTGTGTCGCACATTGTGAAGCGTGTTTAAAATCTGTAATGTTTCTGTGTCGTACATTACTAAACGTGTTTTAATACAACAATGTTTCTGTGTCGCACATTGTGAAGCGTGTTTAAGTAGATTGGATATCTACTACTATCATTATAGCAGAAAGATTTGAATTTGTCAATAGTTTTAAACGGTCTTACAGTGGAGTTGTATGCCCTCGGAGCTACTTAATGTGGTTGCGAGGGTCTTTGTTTACTTACACATTACCACGCAAAGTCTCTTTGAATCTATTGATTAAAAAATCATGTCTATTCTTTAAAAACGACAGATATTTTTCTTCGGTGAAGTCAGAATCTAAAAATAATAATTCAGATTCCACAGGATAAAGAAAGTCATTAATAACAGAATCATTAATGTCAAACACTAACGACCGATTCTTTACAGCTTCATACAGAGTATATTCCTGTTTACTATGTACCTCAAATTGTGGAAGAACGCATAAGTTCCCTATGGCACAAATTCCCTTGCTGGTTTTCATTTGTTGAGTAAAACGGCTTTTAGAGATTACTAATTCAACATTAAGCGGTTTACTATTAATATAATTGTCGTTAGATTTGCGCATTCTAAGTAAAAAACATAAGAATAATTTATTTTCTGTTGGGGTATTTTTCATTGATTTTTGAGTTTGCTCAAGCATCCAATCATGAAGAAACCTTTCCCATGTAGAAAGAGGGATCGGAGTTAAATAACGATTGTCGGATATATCTTTAGATAATTCGTCAGCAATCTTGGTGTCTCCACTTCCGCTCCAATAACCTGACAGGATTTCATATAAATAGCGCATGGGCATATTCTTTTCAAACGCTGTTTCAAGCTTCTTCGTCCCTGTTTTTTCAGTGATACTAAAGTCTTTTGTAGAAACAGAATATTTCATGTTAAAATATGTCCCAACAATACACAAAATCTGATGTTCTATATATTTTGTTATAGAATTTTTATTATCGGGGAACATGATGTATTTACATAAAATCTTACTTATATGGGCAAGGCAAGTCAAAATAAGTTCCTTCAGCTTAATCAAGTTTTTAATTTTATCAGCACTCATGTCAGTGAGGCAGTTTGCAACTGTACTAAGGCTGCTGGTAGTTTTAGTAAGAATTACTGATAATAAAGAAAATCCGATTGAAGCTACATCAGATGTGGAGAATTTCTGTTTTTTGAAAATTATGTAAGGATTATCTTTATAAATAAGGCGACCAAATGCAAAGCAAAATTCAAAAAGATTTACTTTTTGTTCTCTCATTACTTGACCGTCTTGATAGTTCTGTATTTCTACCCCTGTATCTTCTACCATTTTCTGATACTTTTCATCTACCAATTTGAGAATAGACGGATCATTGTAATTGAAAATGATATGACTCCATTTGGCAGCATAAATTTCATATTTGCTTAATACTGTACCGTTTGCGTTTAGCCTTTCAAAAATTTGGGGCAGACAATCTTCATCCCCTGAATAACATACATAGGGGATTTTCTTATTAAGAATTTGATATTTATCTTTTATGCTTTCAATAAGTTCAGAAAGAATGCCATAACATTCTGTATATTTCTCCTTCAACACTGACACATCAGATATTACCCGATTAACAATACAAGTAGTTTTGTTTTCTTTTGTTAAATTGGCTTTAATAGATTCTGTTATTTCTGTTTTAACAATTGTAAAATTTGTAGTTACAACAGGTGCTAATGTACCAATAATCTTGTCGAAATATTCCTTAAATTCATCTTCATAGTTTTTTATATACTTGAATGGATTTTTCGAGAAATCATCTAAAGTCGTAAATCTTTGTAGCCCATCGACTAATAAGTAAGAGAATGGGCCACTTTTATATAATAAAAGAGAACCAAAAGGGAAACCTTTTAGCACGGTATCAATAAATTCTTCCTTTTTCTCAATTGACCAAACAACACTTCGTTGAAAAGACGGTAACTCTATATATTTTTTAAGGTCTTTAAATTCCATTGTTCCGATTTCATAAAGGTCTCTCATAATATCCTCCATTAATTCATTTGGTTTTCTTTGGTGTACAATGGTACAGTAGACAAAATACCAGCTTGCGTTTTTAAGGCAACTTTTCCCTTGTCGTTAAAATTGCGATATATTTCAAGCAAATCTTGTTCATCAGAACTTAGAATTTCTTTGTCTGTGTGCGATTGAGGGTTGTCTGTCCTGCCTAGCAGATAGTCTACAGAACAGTCTAGGGCATCGGCTACAGATATCAATGTGCTAGTTGAGGGGTTATCTGTGCGAAGCAATGCACTTACATAGTTCTTTCTTTTCCCCATACGTTCAGCAAGGTCATTTTGTTGTAAGCTCATATCATCAAGAGTCTTTTTTATAATTTCACCAAAATTAGAACGCTCTGTCATGATTACACCTCTTAATTATGTTATTAACTCTGTACAAAAATAGGTGTGTATTTTTGTAGAATATGTAAAAGTTCATTTCAAAACGAAATTTGCTATTGACAAGTTCACTTGCAAGTGATATAATCTAAACATAGCAAACAAGCAAGAAACCAAACCCAAAAGAAATGGTAAATTCTATTAACTCATTATACCACAATCAGACATCATTTGTCAAGATATTTGGGGTAATTGGCTGATTGAGAATGTAAGTTTGCTGACACCAACAAACATTAATACATACAGAAAGAGGTAATAAATTATGGGTTTAAGTAAAAACAGGGCTATTAATGATTTAATGATATGCCCTAAGTGTGGAAGTGATGAATGGGATTCTATTGATGAGGCGGTGTTTAGCAATGATAAAGATAAACATGGTTTTTATAATGCTAACTGTACTTGTCGTAATTGTTGTTGCAAGTTTAAAATTCGTGCTCTTTTTAAATATACATTATTGGATATTAATATAAAAGAAGTAAAAGAGGTAACAGCATGAACAGTAAGAACACTTTAGGAACTAGCAATACAACCTTTGTAGATTATCTAAGCCAGATACATCGGGTACATAAAGATGAAATATTCAATAAAGCTCTGGCACGGGAAACATATGATTGGTGGAACGACAAATCCATAGATAAGGACATGAAGAGAATTAATCATTCTGAACACATGATTGAGCTTGGGTGCTTGAGTTATTGATGGGCAAAAGAAAAAGAGCATTCCGAAGAACACTCTTTCCCTTTTGTTACAATCTCGCATATCCTATGCAAGACCACTCAGTCGTGGTTGTTGTCATTCACAAAGTGAATGCAATCCTTATATCCTATAAGGATTCTACAATTATAGTATATCACTATTTTTGTGATTTGTCAAGTAGTTTTTGCAATTTTTCTTTCAAATCATCAAAAGAATTTGTCCCAAACATTCTGTTAATTTCTGACAAATTGTTTTGTGCTTGATTCCGCTGTGATTTTAATATTTCTATGTATTTTACTTTTGAAGCAAGCTGATTTGAAAGTTTTTGATAATGGGACATTAGAGATAATCTACTGGCTATGGTTTTATCTAGCAACTTCATTGTTTGCTTATCTAGCTTATCGGGAATAATCTTATTGCCCAATCTTGCTTTGCTGATACACCTTATGTTTGAAACACTGATTCTGCCATCTAATATTACATTCCCATTGTTATCAATATAAGGAGTTAAAGGTATAATTCCGGGGTCTTTGCTTGTAACATTATGAGTAATAGGACAAATTATTGTACAGCCAGAATGCAAATTAGATATATCGTTTTGAACTATTACGCACGGTCTAGGAGTAGCTTTGCTCAATTCTCCACCGATGTTCATACCACAATAATACCAATATACTTCTCCTCTTTTGACGAATCTAGTTTTGGCAGATTGTGAATGACCATCGAGGAATAATTTTGTGGATAGCCAATTTAATTGCTTTTGAATTTTTTCTAATTCTATATCCATTATATTCACTACTCCTTGCCTGTGTTATCAGGAACGTATTCTATGATGTCGGACACGTTGCAATGAAAGTAATCGCATAATTTGCTAAGATTGTCTGAGCTATAAGATTTGCTTTTGCCTTGTTCCATATCGGAGATTGTTTGAAGTCTAACTCCTGTAGCTTCGTTTAATTCGTGTTGACTGATATTTTTTTCAGCACGTTTAACCCTTAATTTACAGATAATCATATATAAACCTCCAGAATTAGCGATATTGCATAAACAAAGTTGATAAAATTTAGCTAACTTTGCATGGAAAATATGCGATTTTAGTATTGACTTTATACGATAATCGTGATATAATACACACATAGCAAAACAAGCCAAACACATTCCTATTAAATGGGATATTCCTATTACATTATTTTACCACATCTCGACACAAAAGTCAAGATAGAAAGGATAAAAAGGTAAATATTATGAGCATTAAAGGTTTTAAGGTATTCAACTCCGATTGGACGTGCAGAGGTTTTCAGTATAAGGTAGGAGAAACTTTTATACATAACGGCAACATTGAAATGTGTGGAGCAGGTTTCCATTTTTGTCGGAAAGCAAGCGACTGTTTTAACTATTATAATTTTAACAGCCAAAATAAAGTTGCGGAGGTTGAAGCACTCGGTCTTGTGGAAACACAGGGAGATAAATCAGTAACTGATAAGATTAAAATTATCCGTGAGATTGAATGGTCAGAATTGCTTACAATTGTTAATGACGGCAAAAATTGTACAGGACTGAAAAACACAGGTGACCGTAACACAGGTAACCGTAACACAGGTAACCGTAACACAGGTGACTGGAACACAGGTAACTGGAACACAGGTGACTGGAACACAGGTAACTGGAACACAGGTAACTGGAACAGCACCAATTATAGCACAGGCTTTTTTAACAGTGTTGAACAGAATATTTTTTTATTCAATAAACCAACATCAATGTCAAGAGACGAAATACATTCATTAAAGGGCATTCAGATTCTTGATTGGAATTTTAAAAACTCGTGGTGGATATATTCAGTCAATATGTCGGATGATGAGAAAAAGTCTAATCCGACATATGAAACAACAGGTGGATATTTGAAAACTGTAGATTTTAAAACAGCTTGTAAAATGATGTGGGAAAATCTATCCGAGAATGAGAGACAGGAAGTAATGAAACTGCCCAACTTTGATAGTAATATATTTTATGAAATCACTGGAATAATTATTAGCAAATAGTAATGAATATAGAAAGGACTGAAACTCATGCGTTCATCTATAAGGGTTGTATCGAGAGCTAACAACACAAATCTCGCAGAGGAAGAATTTCCGAAGGCACTTCCCCTCCCTGCTACTAAGCCAGAGATTAAAGTCGCTCCGATAGCAAAGCCCAAAAGACCTAGGAGAAATCTTATCGCAAGAGTTTCCGTTCATTCGGAAGACCACAGTGCAGACGCTTTCATGAACAAGGACGATATAGATAATATTGTGTATTCTCTTCTTATGAACTGTAAATCATCGAGTAAGAGAAAATTCACAAAAGCGTGTGCATTCATCTTTGTAATCAACACAGGTTACAGAGCCGGTGATGGTCTTTCATTAAGAGTAAAAGACGTACTAGACGAGAATGAAAATATCGTTGATGAACTCAATCTCAGCGAGGACAAAACAGATAAATCCAGAGTAGTCTATTTCAATAAAGCAGTCAAAACAGCAATACGTTTTCTAATAGAAGTCAATCATCTGACCTCAGAGAATTATCTCTTTGTCGGGGAAGGTAACAGAACGTCATACCTTGATCACATAGAATACGATAATGACGGCGAGGTCAAGACAATCGTATCAACCGGAGAAAGATACAAGCCTGACGGGACAGAAAGACAAGCGTGCCCTTATTGGGTAGGTTCTATCAGCCGGATAATCACTCAGACAACAAAAAGGCTAGGTATTGAGGGTCATTATTCCAGCCATTGTATGAGAAAGACTTTTGCAGAGTTTATCTCACGGAACTGGGCTGATGAAAGAAACCCTATGATAGCAAGCAAGGCTCTTAATCATGCTGACGTAAGAACAACAGTCGAGTATTATATGAGAGTTGACCCACGGAAGCTAAAAGCTCAATGGCTCAATCTTAATCTGGGGCTTGAAGTCCTTGAAATGTTCATTGAAGACTATTATAACGGCAAGTTTCAGTTTAACGGATAAGGAGGAACTATGGAAGTTAGACAGCATGGCTTTACAGTAAAAGATATTGTAGAGTGGAATGGTACAGGTAAAATATGCTATGATGAAAACTATCAGCGTGTAGCAAATCAGTGGACTAGATCTCAGGAATCTCTTCTCATAGATAGCCTTATCCGTGGATTTAAAGTCCCTGCGCTATGGGTAGAGAGGGTTGAATCTGTAACAGATAAAATACCTCTCAAATACAATGTTATTGATGGCAGACAGCGTATTAATACTATGTATAAGTTTCTGAACGGTAAATTTAAGTTAGATAAAGACCTTGACCCTTACATAATTCCTGCTGGGAAATATGATAACGACAGTGAAGATATAGTTATTGAACTTGCGGGGAAGAAATTTTCACAGCTCCCGGCATTTATTCAGAATAAAATCAAGGACACTCCAATGGAAATTCTGATTATGCTTGATTATACTAAGGAAGAAAAAGAAGAACAGTTTTTCCGTTTGAATAACGGCTCTTTATTTACTAAACAGCAGAAAGCAACTGTTGAACTCGGAACAGACCTCATTAATAAACTCAAACCTATTACAGAACATAGTTTTTGGGAAAGGTCTGGGTTAAGCAATACGCAGAAAAAGCATGGTGTAATTATGGAAACTGTACTTAAATCTCTTATGCTCCTTACCGAGTATGATTACGGTACAGCATTTGGGGCAAATCAGGTAATGAAATTTGCTGAATATTATTCAAAGAATTTTATACAGGAAGAGATTGATTATTGTTATCAGTTATTTGATAAACTTAATGAAATTCTCCCAGATGATGATACTTATAACACCTTTTTAAAACCTGTTAATATCCCTAATCTCATTATGCAGATACATGAGTGTCTTGCTTCAGAAGGCGAAGAACATGGTGATATTGTTATTGATGATGACTTTTTCAGAGATTATCTGACTGAATTTATCAACTATATTGATAACACAGGTTATAATGATAATTGTGGTAAGGGTACAACTAATAAGAAAAAGGTTGATGGAAGAACCGATTCGTTGCATGAATGGTGGATACAGTTCTACTCACAGTCATTTGGTGATGGTGAAAATAATGGTGAGATGAATATTTGCAAAAATACTGAATCATCAATAGCCGATATTCTTGAATCTAGCAAACCCGATATAGACATGGATAATGATATAAATGACAGCCCTACGGAGGATAGTAACGATGACATTGCGTGAAAAAGTTCTCATGGTTAAAGCTAAACCCAAAGAAATATCCCTTCCAGATTTTTATAAGCAGAATCAAAAGGTATATAGTTCTATCGCCGAGGTAAGACGATGTTCACAAATAGTTTCAAAAATCAAAAGTATGGAGGATTGTGGGAACACCTCTGGCATTGAGCGAGTATTGTGTATGTGCGATAATGATCCTATTACGGCTGTCTTAATCAAACTTTCTAAAATTGACCCAGCAAATTTTGTTGGTGGGCAAACTTTGGAAGAAATGATTTCTCAAATAAAAGGCAACAAGGTAACAATATCCGATGATGTTATTGCTGACACAATAAATGCAGCCTTAATCAATTGTGCCGATTCCATAAGGACAAGTGGTATATTTGACACCAAAATAAAAATGGACACTACACAGCTTGATTTAATGATACAATTACTTCAGGTTGTGAAAAATACAAACATTATAACAGGCTAAGGAGGAAATATTATGCCTACAATCAAAGAAGTATTAGAATCCAATCCCAATGCCATCATAGATGGACAGGCTCTTGTAACAGCCATGAACAAGTGTGGTAATGTTTCTAATGGCAATGCTCCCACTATGAAGCTTTTAAACACATCGCAACTTATAAGTGGTAGCAAATATCAGAGACAGATAAATTATAAATTTATTAAAAACACTGTTAAGGTATACAATAAGAATAAGGTCAGACCTATAATTGTATCTTATCGTAATGGGAAATATTATGTTGTAGACGGTCAGCATACAGTTCTTATTGAAAAGGAACATAATAATGGGCAAGACTGCATGGTTATGTGCCAGGTTCTCACCGGATTGACTGAGCAGGAGGAAGCCAAACTCTTTTCAGAGCAGTTTTCCGACAAGCATCCTCTTTCATCTTGTGAGATGTGGCGTAGTAATGAAATTGCCGGAGATGAAAGAACTCTTAACATTTTATCATCTGTAAAGAAGTCAGGTCTTGAAATGGAATTTGATACAAGAAAGACATCTTACAAGAATCGTTTGGTATGTTACGATGCTGTTGCTAAAGCATATGATAAGCTTGGTAATCGTCAGTTTGTCAGAACGTTATCTCTGCTGAAGAATACATATAATGGGGATAAAAATAGTCTTGTCAAGAAAATGGTTGAGGGTATGTCTGAATTTATGCAGATATATTCAAAGGATATTGATGATAAAGTCTTTATTAGAAAGCTTAATAAGGTTGCTCCTGAAAAGATAGTTGCCGAAGCTATGACAGATAAGCTTTCGCCTACAAACGGAATTAAAGTGGCAAAGGTTATTTATCGGTATTATAATTTCAGACAGACCAAAAATAAGTTGCCTAATAAGTTTGGATTTTAATTTGACGGAGGACGCATAATGAAACTTGACACATTCATAAATCTCAACCGTAGTACAGCTATAACTATCCCTATGAGTAAGATTGTTCTTATATCAAACATTCATGTCAAGGACATTGAAAAGGGCAAGACTATCACTGGGGAAATTGACGATAGCGCCATTATTCTGGTTAAGCCTTTGACTTCTCCAAGAGATGGTGCAGAATATATGCTTGTAACTGGTTGGAAAACATATATGATAGCCCAGAACAAGGGCATTTTAGAAATCAAAGCTATTGTAGTACCATATACTCGCAGTAAGTTCAATTATTATCTTAGCAAGAAGCCTGTCGGAGTGATTGACTTTAACGTTATTACTCCACCGTCAGAACATTGCACAAAGCCTAATCCCACAAAAATGGAATGGGTTAAAAAGCAGTGTAATCTCCTCGGAGGACATACTATTGACAGCCCTGTTGGTATAAAGATTGATAAGAATGGTGTTGTAAAAATTACAGACGGATACATACGCTATCTGGTTGCAAAGGAACTTGGAATAACCATGCTACCGTTTACGGTGGTAAAGACTAATTCATAATACAAGACGAAATACAATGCAAAGGCAGAAAGGATAATAAAATGACTATAGTACAGACTCAGACAAGGCACAATATTCAGAGAACCGATAGAAAGGAGGCAAACTTTGCAACTGCTCATCCTGCTATTAATGATTTGTGGATTACTCTGACAGGAATACTCCCTTATGTGGCAGCCATCTATATTGGAATTACATTCAGGACAGTTATTATGACTTGCAAGGGATATGACTATACCATTAACGGAATGGATTTGCTGAACGTTGCTCTATGCGTTATGGTAGTTATTACAGTCAGGCTTATTCGGAAGTTATCTAAGTAGTACAGAAAGGCGTGAAATACAACTATGGGAATGGTTAAAAGCAAAGCCCAGGAAATTATTGATTATACTGTATTCCGAGATAGAGATATTCCTCTGGGAGAAATCGAAATTCCCGAATACAAGCATAGAATACCCAATAAATCTGCGTTCCCTTATTGTAAGATATCTAATAAGTATCTAGGTCAGACTATTGTTCTTTCGCACAGGAATGGTCGATATTATGTTATTGACGGAGCTAAAATAATCGCTTCTTTTAAGAATAGAATGCCGAAAGATACATTAATTAACTGCTTTGTTGCAAGTAATAACTCTATCGCCGATGAGATACAGCTTTTAGAAGCATTACATTATCGGAGGTAGAAATCTACTCCAAAAGCGATACACAATATATAGATTTGTTCATAAATATCATTTTTATGAATTTACCTCTTGACAAACGTTCTAATAAGTGATATACTATGAACACAAGGAATTTCAAACACTATATATTGCGGTCGTTGGATTGGGATATACCATAACGGTCATGACACAATAGGTAATTATATCAACAGAAAGGACGATTCCAATGGTTAAAAGGTTTCAAAGCAAAATAGCAGAGAGGTTGAATGACCCAAGGTTTACCAAGATTTACGGAACGAATTTGTCTCCGGAGCAAATCAAGATGTGGGATGAGCATGACATGACGTTAGAACTAAGTGACTTTCTCAAACAGTATAATGGTTATGATATTGTGACCAGATTCAACGGTAGCGATGATGAATACGAGGATTTGTGCATAGGCAAAGTTCTTGATTCAGGGGATAATGTACGAATATATCGTGATTTCTTTACAGAATATCCGTCATTAACTCATAATTATGAGCTTGGTGACTGGATATGTGTTCTGAAAGACCTTGAATATCCTGAACCCGATGTAGTAAAGGTGATTCGGGGAGATGGCGAAATCTACATAAAAGGGTTGTGGAATGAACACAGAGCAAAAACTTTTCAGACTGTGGATATCGTTCCTAAAGATATTCTTGGATACTGTCGGAAAGAATTTATAGACGAGATATGGTCAAAAAATATTGATGGCAAAGAATATTTCGTTATAGATTTTTTCAGAGCTAAGAAACATAAGCCGTCTGTAATAAAGGCTGTTATAAGTATGTTGGGTATGGACAAGTATCCAGAAATCACAAAGACTATGTTTATTCGCAAGACAGACAATCCGGGAGAGTATGAAGTCGGAGTATGGGATATTGAAGAGGGGTGTCCTTTGCCGGATAGAGAATAAAAAATTTTGTCGAAATATCGTCTTCCCTCTTGACAAAGCAACCATAATGTGTTATAATCAAGCTAGCAATTCTTTAGCCAATATTTATTTTGGGGTAACACACATATAAGGAGGAATTTATATGTTTAAGAAGTGTGATACTTTTACTCGCGAGATCAAGAGGGGCGATATTTATTATGCTGATCTCCCTTATGGAGAAGGTCACGTTCAAGGCGGTATTCGCCCTGTAATTGTTATACAGAATGATGTCGGGAACAGATACAGTCCTACTGTAATAGTAGCCCCCTTAACCACAAAAGAAAAGAAACCTCTTCCTACTCACACAACAATTACGGCAAGAGCCAAAAGTGTTTGCCTTTGTGAGCAGTCTACAACTATTGACAAAAGCAGACTGAAAGAATATGTTACCAGTGCAGCTGAAACTGAAATGCACAAAGTGGATATTGCATTAGCCGTTTCTTTTGGTCTTGGGAAAATTCTTGATATGTTCAAGGGCGGTTATGACAAGGAGGTAGTTCCATGTTAACGAATAACTATACTCATGAGCAAGACATCAACAATTATAAGGATTGGTCTAGTATTCATTCTTTCACAAGCAAAATGAATGTGTTTGATGATTATTTAGAAACCACGGACGTCTGCCTGTGCGAATACACCACCACCGACAAATGGGAGAAATGTTTTGAAGATATGCCTATGTCTACCAATAACATTTCTTCAATAAAAAGTCGTATCAGGCGATTTCTATTAGATTATGACTACCCTAGGGAAGTCATTTCTGCGTTAGAAACATCTAAGAAATCTGGAGGAACGAACTATTTTCTTAATATTCAGCAAATACAAGATGACTTTGATGATTATCGAGAAAAGAAAATCGGTATGTCAATTTTCAATTCTTATGGAGTTGATGTGTTATCATCAGTAGAGTTGAGTGTTTATTTGTTATGGTTTGGGTTTAAAATTCCCGAAATCTTACAAATTAAACGTTCTGACTTTAATTGGTCTACAAATGTGATTTATTCTGCCGGGAAGTCTGTTAAAATTCCTGCAATAGTCAAAAAAAGATTTGAAATTTATTGTAACGCTTCTGGCTATTGGCATGATGATAATCGTGTAATGAAATTAGCATGGGTAGAATTTGAGCGAGAAAGTAATTTGTTTTTATGTAAGGGGAAAGGAACATATAAAGAACAGTCTCTTATTAAACAAATCAACAGAGCTGGGTTCTCCATTCAGCATCTCTGGTGGTCTGGGCGATTCCATTCGGTATGGGAAAAAGTTCAAATTTTAGGATATGATTCAATAGATTGGGACAGCACTAATGATGTAGAATTATTTTTTGATTTTGGAAAAGAATATTCTGTGTCATCAACTTTACAAAAGATGGTGCTAAAATATGATTGGGAGAGGTATTGCTTTCAGCAAAACGAATACACTAAAGATAAAACCAACGTTAGCAATAAAAAACGGCGTTTCCGGAAATATATAAATAAATAAAAATATTTTCAAAAAATTCAAAAAATACCCCTTGACAAATCCTAAAAAATAGTGTATTATATATACACAAGGTTAATTCCGGAACCAATCAAATGGCTTTGGAATGAGCCTACATAAAAATTTAGGCGGTTTAATCCGTCTGAATTTTAAGAACGATTAATTCCTAAATACCTATTTATTTTGAGCATAAGCAGTGCTATTAAGGAATTACGAAACAGATATGTACTCGTAGCTCAGTTGGTAGAGCACCTGACTTTTAATCAGGGTGTCGTGGATTCGAGTTCCACCGGGTACACCAAAAGCTAGGTGAGCTACAAGGTAACTTGGCACTCCACACCTAGCTAATATGCAGACAAAGGGTTACACAATCGTAGATTGATGTTGTATGTTCGATTCGTACAGTTTGCTCCAATACCCCCTGATTTTAAAAAGATCTCATCGTGGTATTGCTATTGGGAAATACCAATACCACAACTATTGGGACGTCGCCAAGCGGTAAGGCAAGGGACTTTGACTCCCTCATTTCACTGGTTCGAATCCAGTCATCCCAACCAATAACCATTCCATAAGTGCTAGTTAGCGCACTCCTTTCTGTTTAGTGTTTATGGTGTAAACCTCGCTCCTGTCGGGAGATAGTGGCGAGGAAAGTGGCAAACAAGTTTCAAACCTCCTTGTGGTGTTTGCTGGGAATATCTGATGTGAAGTAAAACACAGATAGCTGATTGGAACAAAGGACACAATAATTATTACATAGTAGAAAGGCAGTTATATGATTAAGGAAACAATGAATTTACATAAGGCGCTGTCAGAACTGAAAATTCTCAATGATAGAATTTCAGACAAGATTTCTAATTGCACTTTTTGTGGAACAATGAAGTCTGGCAGTAAGACGATTCTCGGAAAGACTGTTGATGAGTTTAAGACTAATGTTCAGAGTGATTATGATAGTGTCAATACACTTATCAATCGCAGAAATGCTATCAAGAGAGCAGTAAGCAAGTCTAATTCCTCTACTTCAGTTACAATCAACGGTAAGGATTATGTCGTTGCTGAAGCCATTGAAATGAAAAACTGGGGAATGGATTACTATAAGGATTTGCTTAGAAATCTTCGTAGCCAGTATGCAAATGCAGTAAACAAGATGGAAACTGAAAATGCAAAAGCTGATTTGGCTGCTACCGATTACGCTAAGAATGGTACTAATTCTGATAAGACCACCCTGACAGCAGAAGCGTTAAAGGAAATGGAAAATCTTCGCAAGTCTTATTACGACAGCCACAAGACTGAAATTGTCGATCCTCTCAAACTTTCTGATAAAATTAAGGAACTTGAGGAAATGATTTCGGCGTTTACTTCGGAAGTAGATAGTGTTCTTGCAGTTTCAAACGCAAATACACTCATCGAAATCGAGTATTAAGGCTTGAAGGTCTTTTAAAATAAAATAAATCGCCATTATACTGAAAATTCTAAAAATTACATCTCTCTTATACAGAGTAATAGTATAAAAAAAGATGCTGAGAAGCAAATTACATATTATCGTCAAATGTTAAAGATGATTATAATGCTAATTTTAAGACTTGAAATCTTAGAATTTAGAATTGGTTAAATTTTATTTGATGGAAATAGTAACGCTTAGTCAGTAAACAATAACGAATAATCGTTAAACAGTATCTTGTTCAAAGAATATTCAGTATCATCAATAATGCTTATCTAGTATAAAATCCTTGATAAAAGGTTTGTGCGTATGTAATGTGGCACTGAATGAACCTCAAGGCTAGTATAATGGTGATTTTATATATGTCACCGTGTCGGAATTGGCAGACGAGACAGTCTCAAAAACTGTTGCAGAAATGCGTAAGGGATCGTAGCCCTTCGGTGACACCAGCCCGAAAGGGCAAATATTTATCATTTATATTCCTTTGTTTCCCTTAGACTTTAGTCAGGTTTAAGGGAAACAAAAATGGCACAGTAGTCCAACGGCAGAGACAAACGACTTAAAATCGTTAAAGTGTCGGTTCAAATCCGATGTGTGCCACCAAATAGCAGGTATCCAAGCAAAAGGAATATTGTAAGACTAAGCGACCGGAAAAGCTAAACCCACTATAAGGGTGTCAAACAATATTAAAAAGATGGTCAATTGCAATTGAGGTGGAAACCTCGTTTATCTGATATGGTTGTACAGCCATAGAGGAACATCTCGAATAGGTGAAATACCTATTCCCTGCTATACATGGTGGGTTAGTCAAGTGGTTAAGACATCGCCCTTTCACAGCGAAGACAGGGATTCAACTTCCCTACCCATCACCAAACAAAAGCAAATATCTGAGTGAGCATAGGGTGTTTGTTGACTACATATCGAATATATGAATCTTGTCATTCATATACCTCCGTTTCGCTCCTTTCATATGCTTGGAAGTTATACATCGGGTATGACGGTTTTACAGTTGGGTAGTGGTTCTGTAAAACAAAATCTGTTAATACTTTATTCCTTTGGTCTGAATTTTCATTGCGAAGAAAAATCTTGAAATCACCAAAGGAATAATTTTCAGATAATTACAATGGTTATAAATATTAATAAAGAAAGGTGGTTGAAAAATGACCGATACTAGCACAAGTGTTCAAATCTTTAATAATGAAGAATTTGGAGAGATTAGAACGTTAAAAATTGAGGATGAACCGTGGTTTGTAGGCAAGGATGCTGCAACAATTCTTGGATATTCCAATCCTAATGAAGCACTTCAAGACCATGTTGACATTGATGATAAACTCAATAGCAAAATGCTATTGAGTTTAGAGATTAACTTGGGACAACGTGGAGGTTGGCTTATAAACGAATCTGGTCTTTATAGTCTTATCCTTTCCAGTAAGCTTCCGACAGCAAAACAGTTCAAGCATTGGATAACATCGGAAGTTCTCCCCACAATCCGCAAAACAGGTGGTTATGTTGCAAATGAAAATAATTTCATAGAAACATATCTCCCCTTTGCAGATGAAAATACAAAATCGCTTTTCAGATTAACTCTTGAAACGGTAAGACAACAGAATGAACTAATTCAGAAGCAGTCTGAAAAGATCGAGCAGGACAAGCCTCTTGTGGAATTTGCCGACCATGTTTCAAATACAACTAATTTGCTTGATATTGGTGAGCTTGCGAAGTTAGCAAAGAAAGAAAATATCAACATTGGCAGAACACGATTGTTTGAGTGGCTGAGAGATAATGATTATCTGATGAGTTCAACTGGACATAAGAATCAACCTTATCAGAAGTACATAGAACAAGGTTTATTTAAGCTAAGAGAATATACATATACAACGCCTTATGGTGAGCAAGCCGGGTTGAAGACTTATGTTACTGGCAAGGGACAGATTTATTTCATCGAAAAGTTGAGACAGATTTTTGGGAATAAACAAATCGTTAGCAACGTACAGGAGGTTTAGCATGAACTCTCAAGAACTTTCAATGCTCTATTATAGCTTGACTACAATTCCACCTTTAGCAGATACCGAGGATAGCTACTTCTCTGATAAACACATGATGAATAATCGAGAATTATGTGGACAAGTTCAAGGGTATGTAGCAGAAATACATAAAGCATTTAATCCTAATATATCTGCCACTTTAAAAGTTTCTCCCTTGAATAAGAATGGAGCAAAGTTTACGCTTCGATACATAAACTCAAATAAAGGTTATACCGGGAATGTTTACGCTATTGCAAGGAAAAATAACATTATTGCAAAGATAATTGATATTTTTCAGAATGGTGTACAGATACTTACATAAAACATATTAATACTTAACAGAAAGGAATATTACAATGAAAGAAATGGTATATCGTCCTTTAAGAGAATGGGAAACCCTGTATGATTCTTGTCAAATACTTGATGAGAATAGATATAATAGTTATCATTATATAATTGTATCCTATGGTACACATCCTTGTGCTTATGTTGAATTGCCAAAGGAGCATGGACTTTATGGTAGGGACGTTTATAAGTTTGATGACTTTCCTATTGAATGTCATGGCGGTATAACTTATTCATCAGGGAAAGAGGGTCTTTTTCCTTTAGAACATCCATGTCATAGAGATGGTTATTGGATTGGTTGGGATTATAATCATTATAAAGATTATCATGCTTATGATATTGACCCTGCTAAAGCAGACAGAATATTTCAATGTGATAAGAAATGGACAACCGAAGAAATTCTTGAAGAAGTCAAGAATGTAATCGACCAGTTAGGGAAAGCAACAAGCAATCAGCAGTAAAAGCTGTTTATATAGATTTTACCCCATTCCCTGTTGAGTGGTTGCTGTATAAATTGCAATAACCACTTAGCATTTACATAAAAAGTACATGATAAAGGTCAAAAATAACGAAAAATTCAATTTATGATGAAATTTGGATTTTATTGTAAAAATCAATTCAACAAATGGCTTAACAGAGCCATTTGTAAAGGCATTAGTTGAATGTTTTCGTAGAAAAGGAGGATTTCGCGCAAAAATGGCAATGAGATTATTTATTTCTCAGCCAATGAGAGGAAAGACTGATGAACAGATACTTGATGAAAGAAATTATGCTATCAGTCGAGCAAAGAAAATACTCGGAAATGATGTTGAAGTGATAGATTCGTTTTTCAAGGACGTTCCAACAGACACTTCCCCACTCTGGTATCTTGGCGAAAGCATCAAGCTCTTAGCTACGGCAGATGTTGTTTATTTCTGTGACGGTTGGGATACAGCCAGAGGTTGTAGAATAGAACAGATGTGTGCTGCTGATTACGGAATTAATACAATGTATGATTAAAAACAGAAAAAAGAATAAATATTTTTGAAAGGAATAATGTATGGCAAAGGATAAGAATGAAGCAATTCCGCTGAAGAAGGGTAAGGCAACTTTTAACCTTGTAGGTAAGGCAAAGGTCAATGATTATACGTTTGATATTGACCATAAGTATGACAGTGGCTGGACTTCCAACATCATGAACATTGGTGTTGACTGTGGAGACGGTAATGTTGTTTATGCCGAAATGTCTGGGGGATATTTTCCTGAAGAATATAAGAAGGATAATAAGATTTATGTTCACGGCGTAAAGCAGGATGAAAATGACAAGACAGTAGATGATTGGGATAATACATTCACTATTGATTGGGATGACCGTAACGACCCGTCTATTCTTGAAACTATCGGTAAGGGTTGTTTTGTGACCGTAGGAATTGAAAAGGACGAAAAGGGCAACACATTCTATAAGGATTTTCTTACAGAGTATGATGCCGTTGAGTACCTCAGTGAACATCTTACAGATGAAACAGTTATCAATGTTAAGGGTAATATTACATATGAGACTGATGGCGAAAAGGTTTATAAGAAGAAGAAGATAACTAATATTGCACTTTCCAAGGCAGAACCGGATAAGTTTAAGGCAACATTCACACAAACTATTCTTCTCGATGACGGCAGTATCGGCAAGCCTGATAAGGAGAAGAATACAATTCCTATGTCTGTATATGTGGTTGACTATGTAGGCAAGCCTAAGATTAATGGGCAGAAGATTGAGGTTAAGCAGAATTTTGCAATCCCTGTAAATATGGAGTTTAATATCGGCGATAATCCTGAACTTGTGTCTAAGCAGTTAGCAAAATTCTTCAAGGCTAAGAAGAATGAGATTATTGAAATGACTGTAGACGGTAATCTTGTTGAGGGTGGATCAATCGTTAATATTACTGCTGACGATATTCCCGATGATATTAAGGAACTTATTGAACTGGGACTTTATACCGAGGAAGAGGCTCTTGCTAAGTGTGCGGTTGGGAACACAAGCAGAGAAAAGAGAATGATTATTACAAAACCTTCTATTACCTATATTGGCGAAGGTGATGATAGAAAGCCTACTGTATCTCGTGACGATAAGAAGTACAAGCCCACCGACCTTCAGTTCTTTAGTGCTTACCTTGCGACACTCGACCTTGATGATCTTGGTGATAATACTGATGATAGTGCAGATAACGAAACGGATTCTTCCAACGATGATGAAGACGAGTTCATGAAGATGCTTGAAGGTCTGTAATAAGAAAGAGAGGTAATTAAATATGGGATTTCAAAAGGTAGAAGAAGTTCTCTCTCATGTTGGAGGAAAAGTTCTTGTGTTTGGTAAGCAGGGTACTGGCAAATCAACTTTCGTTGGCACGTTCCCTAACATTAACCTTGTTGATACGGAAGATGGTCAGACATATTATCTCGGAAAGAATAAGAATATTAAGGGTGTTATGAGAACTGTTTCCGAAAAGGAGGTGCAGGAAACCCTTGATGAGCTTAATGATGAGGATATGCTCAAGACGTTTGATACGATAGTTATTGACTCTGGTACAAAACTGTATGAGAATATGCAGAGCGCAGCATATGAGGTAGCTGAAAGCCGTGCAAGAAAGCAGAGAAACAAGGGCAATACAGATATTGACCTTAATGATATAAATATTTCTCAGCGTGACTGGGGGCATATTAAGAGATGGAATCAACAGCTTGCAACATCTTATATTCTTTTTTCCGAAATGGGCAAATGGTGTGTTGTAACTGCTCATCAGAAGGATGAAACAAGGGACGCAACTAAAGCAGAAAAAAAGGCTCTTAATGTGGATAAAATAAAGATAGGCGAAATTCCCGACCTTGCAAAGAAGGCAGAACACGATTTTGATATTGTTATTCAGACTTTTACAGAAGAAACTGATGATGGAGAAACTGTTTATAAGGCTAAGATACTTAAGGACAGAACAGGCGTAACAAAGCGTGGGGACATTCTTGAAAATATCACTTTTGAGATTTGGAGAAAGAATTGGGAAGATACTAAGAAGTATGGTATTAAGGCAGTTTCAAACCTCAATGATAGCGTTGAAAAGGACGTTAAGGCTATGACAACAGAAGCTGATAATGCCGAAGATATTGTCGAGGAGTGGAAGCCTTTAATGAAGGAACTTACGGCTAGTGGCAACACCTCGGCTGTAAAGCAGATAAACGCATTTATAAAGGAAAAGGGTCTTAATATTAAGAATATGACAGCAGAAAGTCCGGAAATACTCGCTGAACTTCTTGACCTTACAAAGTCACTTTCATAATCAAGATATCAATGTAGTAATAAGGGCAGGATAAATATGTTCTGCCCTTTTATGGTATTGAGGTGGTGGATACATGATAAAAATGACTGAAAAAGAAAAGCATGATTGGTATGATTTATGTGATTATATCAAATATGAAATTCTTGAATACTCGCCAGAAATGAAAATCCCACAAACTTTGGCACTTAGGCTTAAAGGTTTAGCGCAAGGAAATTTTATGGCGAATAAATATATCAAACCAAATGCTTCTTATACATATGAACAGATTTTAATTGCTTGTAAAGTATGTAAGCTTAAGATCAAGGATTATTTTTCAAAAAATTCTGCAAAAATAAATGGAGAGACCCATAAAATCAATCTTATAATGAAATTCCTTGAACAGGAAATAAATGATGTCGTGTTAAAAATACAGCAAAAAGAACAGATTGATACAGAAATTTCAAAAATGTCATTTGAAAATCATACAGAAGATAAGGCTGATTATAAAACAGAAACAACGAGTGTAAAGGATAAATTTGATGAGTTATGGTGAATAGAGGAAAATCTGATAAGACAAAGCTAACACCTTTTCAGGAAGAACAGTTAAAGGTAGCAAAAAAGGTAAAGGAATATAAATTATCCTGTGAAGCTAATGTTGTTTCAATATTTTATAAACAGCCAGATTTATTGTTTGATTATGAGTTAAAACTGGAAGATATTTCAGAGAATGCTTGGCGAGTATATTTCCAAATTGCACATGACGTAGTTGTAAAGGAAAGAAAGCCGTCACTTGATGAATTGACAGTCGGATTTTATCTTGAAAAGCACAGTAAACTCAAAGAAAAATATGATGAATATGGTGGTTGGCAAAAGATAATTGACGCTACTGCCTATGTCAATCCTAATAATATATCAGGGTATGTTAAGGATTTGAATAAGTGGAACGTAGTCTTAAAACTAATTAAGTATGGCTTCCCTGTTGCGGATAAATTATCTGATTATTCGGATATGTCTGCTGATGAGATATATTCCGAACTTGAAACACTTCTTAATCACACTTTTGTAAATATTGATGGTGATATCAGTACATACTCTCTTGACTATAAAATAGATGAATTGTTAGAAAATCTGAATGAAGGTCAGGCAATAGGTCTTCCCTATTATAATATGCCAATGCTTACTGCTGAAACAGGTGGTCAGTTACATGGAAATATCACTCTTGTAGGTGGTCTTTCCAATGTAGGAAAATCAACCTTTGCAAGAAGTTCTACTCTCCCCAGTATCATTGAAAATAAAGAAAAAATCGTCATTATGGTCAATGAGGACGGATTAAGCAAATGGCAGAGAGAAATGATTGTCTGGTGTGCCAACAATATCTTTAAGGAAGATTTGCAGAAGTTTGTTTTAAGAAACGGCAAATATACTGATGATGTATGGGTATTGCTAAAAAAGTGTTCAGCATGGATAAAAGAAATATCCCAAAATCATACAATTACGATAATCCCGTTCCAGAGATACAAAACTGATTCAGCAATCAAGATAATCAAGAAATATGCCGGAATGGGCGTTAAGTATTTTATGCTTGATACCTTTAAGGCTGATGCTGGGAGTAAAGTCTTTGAAAGCTCAGCTAATGCAATGGCGATGTCACAGGCAATGGTTGATATTCAGGATACAGTCAAGGAAGCAAATAAAGACGTTCATATATTGATTACTTTTCAGTTGGCAAAGGGGTCGGCAAAACAGCGATATTACACGCAGGATAATACAGGTATAGCAAAGAATATAACCGATGTTGCAAGCACAAATATTATGATAAGAGATTTATTTGACGATGAAAAAGCCGGTGGTAAAAATACACTAAAGGTTTTTCGCCTTGAAGGAAAGAATGGCAAGAGTAAAATCCCCGTTCAGTTAAGTTCGGATAAACATTATCAGATAATTTTTATTGTAAAAAACCGTGAGGGTTCAGCAAATCAATTTCAGATCGTTGTTGAGCATGATATGTCAAGAAACATTATGAAAGAAGTTGGTATTACTTATGTAACACAAGATTTCTGATAAGGGGTGAGATTTTGTGAATGCAAATGAATTAAAAGAATACATAATCAATAATAACAAAATTTCGCTTATCTTAGAAAAAGTGGGCTGTCATAGTATTAAGGAATATAAATCTGAATATCGGGCAGCCCTCCCAGAAAAGAAGAATCCAACTGCTGTGACGGTAAAAAAAGAAAATCTTTTTACAGCAGTTAATTCTTCTGATTTGAACTTTACCGGAGATATTTTTGTTTTAGTAATGGAATTGAACAAAATAACTTTCGGTAAAGCAAATAAATTAGTTCATGAATATCTTGGGTTAAATTACTCGTTTAAGGCAAACAAAAAAGAAACCAACACTCCTGATGTTCTTGACGTGTTTAAGAAAATTAAAAGGACATCGTGTATTGTAAATAAAGACGTTGAAATCTATGATGACAATATCTTAAAAGAATACACTCCCCTGCCCTATATTTCGTGGATAAGGGAGGGCATAATGCCTTTTGCCTGTAAGAGGTTTAATATTGGATATTCTTATGATAAAAAAAGGATTATTATTCCGTGGAGATACTGGTGTGGAAGTGATAATCAGTATGTAGGAATAGTCGGTAGGACTACAGTCCCAAATTATCAAGACTTTGATATTCCAAAATATTTTGGAATTAAGCCTTTTGCAAAAGGCATGGACGTTTATGGACTTTATGAAAATTATAAAACAATTCAAGAAAAAGGTTATGCAGTCTTATTTGAGAGTGAGAAATCAACTTTAAAACGATATAGCCGGAAAGACGGAACAGGAGTGTCAATAGGCTCACATACTCTATCAGATGAACAAGTTAAAATTCTTATTGGTCTGAATGTAGATATTGTTATAGCCTTTGACAAAGATGTAAGTCAGAATGAAGTAAGAAAAGAGTGTGAAAAATTCTATGGCATAAGGAATATTTATTATATTTATGATAAATGGGATATCCTCGGAGAAAAAGAAAGCCCTGCTGACCGTCCTAATAAACAATATGAGTTCATGCTTAAATACAAAATTAAGTATGATGAAAATGAACATAAGGAGTTGATAAAATGGGTAGAAGAAAAACAGAAAAAGAATATATAGGAAAGATTTATGAAAATAAATATGGAACTTTATTCAAGATTGTTTCATACACAAATTATCAAAATGTGGATTGTTTAGACATTACACATAACATAATACTTAAAAATGTTGGTGTGGGAAATTTAGTAAAAGGACATATAATATCTCCGTTAGATAAATCTCTATATAATGTTGGTTATATTGGAATTGGGAAATACAGACAAAAAGATAATAAAAAATGTTATACAACATGGGATAATATTATTTGTCGTGGCTATTCAAAAGAATATAAAACAAAATATAGCACTTATGAAAAATGTAGTGTATGCGAAGAATGGCATAATTATCAAAATTTTGCTGAATGGTTTTGCAAAAATTATTATGAAATTGCTCAAGAAAGAATGGAAATAGATAAAGATATACTTGTTAAAAATAATAAAATCTATAGTCCAGATACTTGTGTCTTTGTTCCAAGAAGGATAAATAGTTTGCTTATTAAAAACGATAAAGTTAGAGGTAAATATCCTATTGGTGTAGATTTTCATAATAAAAAGTTTAGAGCAAGATGTATGACATTGAATGGAAGTATATATTTGGGACATTTTAATACAGAAATTGAAGCTTTTGAAAAATATAAAAAATTTAAAGAAGAATATATAAAACAAGTTGCAGATTTGTATAAAAACGTAATACCAAAAAAATTATATCTCGCATTGTATAATTATCAAATAGAAATGGAGGATTAACGAAATGAGAAAAACTCCTAAAGAAATAAATGAAATATGTAAAAAATTTCATACGAACATATTATGGTCATGGTCAAGATATAACATATTTAAGACAGACCCTTATTCATACTTCCTAAAGTATATTAAGGGAGAAAAGGAAGATAGACGAGACTCTATTTATTGCGTATCAGGCGGGTATTGCCATGATATCCTTGAAAAATATTATAATGGAGAAATTCAGCAGTCTGATATGATCAATGAATATGAGGACAGCCTTTTCACAATGAATTTAGCAGAATATAAATACGATCGTAGTGATGAAGATAAAAACTCTGCTATTGCTGAAAAGTATGAAAGTTGCATTAAGCATTTCTTCAGGAATCATATCAAGCCGGATAATCTTAAAATGTTACTTGAAATGTTCTGCGTTATCAAAGTAACGGACGATATTATTTTTCAAGGTTATATAGACAATTGTGGGATGTATAAAGATGAAAATGGCGAGAAAAGAATCGTAATAACCGATTATAAGACATCTACAATTTATAAAGGTGAAAAACTTGAAAAAGAAAGCGGACAGTTATATCTGTATGCAGAGGGCATAAGACAGAGGACTAATCTTCCATTAGACCATATTTCAATCAGGTATCTTTTCTTGAAGTATGTTAATGTAAAATGTTTACAAGCAAACGGCACTTGGAAGGAACGTCAGATAGAAAGAAATCAGATAGGTAATAAGTTATATACTACAGCAAAAATGTGGTTGGGTAAGCTCGGGTATGGCGAAGGAGAATACATCAAAGATAATTATCTTGATGAAATGCTCATGCTTAATTCTATTGATAATCTTCCTGATGATGTAAAGGATAAAATGATAATAAGTGATTGCTATGTCTATCTCCCTTTGGTGCAAGAAAATATTGATAACTTAAAATCTGATATTATTGATACTGTTAATGAAATTAATTCTAAGACAAAGGAATACAAGGAAGCAAATGACGATCATATATTCTGGAGCGATATCAATGAAAAGAATGAGTATTATTATGCTGTTCTTTCCGGATATTCAAGAGCATTGCATAAGCCATATAACGAATACCTTGAAAATAAAGAAATGTTTCAGAATAAAGATAATGAAGATGAATTAACACAGGAATTAAAAGATTTGGGATTGATATAAGGTGATATAAATGCAGAACTATCATAGACATTCTTCTTATAGTAATATCTATATTGCAGATAGTGCAGTAATGAATGAAGATTATGCAAAAAGAGCAGTAGAGGTAGGTCATAAAATAATATCAAGTGTTGAACACGGTTGGCAGGGATATTATTATCAGACATTTGAACTTGCTAAAAAATACAATTTAAAGTTTGTCTTTGGTGCAGAAGCCTATTGGGTAAAAGATAGGGCTGAAAAAGATAAGACAAATTGCCATATAATTATTCTTGCAAAAAATGAAAATGGCAGAAGAGCAATTAACGAAGTTCTATCTGAAGCTAACGAAACAGGATATTATTTTAGACCTCGCCTTGATTTAGACTTACTTCTGTCTTTACCGCCTAAAGATGTATTTGTCACAACAGCTTGTATAGCCTTTTGGAAGTATGATGACATTGAAGAAATTGTATTAAAATTAAAAGAACACTTTCAGAATAATTTAATGCTTGAAATCCAGTATCACAATACACCACAACAAATTGCCTTAAATAAAAAGATAAAGAAAATTGCTTATAATAATGATATTCAAATGATTGTGGGACTTGATAGCCATTATATCTATCCTGAACAGTCGGGAGATAGACAAAATCTGCTTGAAGCTAATAAAGTCTTTTATGAGGATGAAGAAGGCTGGTATATGGATTATCCTGATGACAATACAATAATGCAGAGATTTCTTGGACAAGGTGTTTTTACAAAAGAAGAGATTCAAACTGCTATGGATAATACCGATATTTGTCTAACTTTTGATGATATAATTTTGACTGATGATATAAAATTGCCTACAATATATCCAGATAAAACACAGGAAGAACGCAACAAACTTTATACAAAACTTATTGCTTCAAAACTTAAAGAATATATAAAAGATTTTTCAGTTGAAGAAAAGAAAAAGAATATAAGAGTCCGTGACAGGGCTACTCTTTTTAACCTGTTGATTGGACTAAACGGTTTTACAGTATGCAGCGGTGTTATAGATAAAGAACTTAATGGAAAAGATATAATTGCAGTTCCGCTTGCAGATGAAAAAGACATGCGTATAGGATATATCACACATAGAAAAGGCATGATAAGCAGGCTTGGAAATACATATATTGAAGCATTAAAAAAGTATCTGCAATAATGGGAAGTAATATCAAATAGAATAATTTGACATA
>ERZ773264.657-NODE-657-length-48626-cov-5.156534_pt1 | contig 48626 bp, 46 predicted proteins | sample MGYA00511910_ERZ773264 | MGnify/ENA primary metagenome ERZ773264 (study PRJEB29015, sample SAMEA2737739) | human gut metagenome | biome: human gut; feature: human-associated habitat; material: faeces | place: China | collected 2012 ...
CTGTCACGCATGGGGTCACGGGTTCGAGTCCCGTACGCACCGCGAAAGCAAATAGTAAATTAAAGAAAAATCCCGAAATTCAAAAGTTTCGGGATTTTTTTTGTATTAACAAATGTGATGTTCAATGTATTTGCCTATAAGTTTTTAGACAACCTTTCTTGTATATTCATCTTTAATAAATATCTTTGAAGATCATAAATTATGAAAGATGGAAGATCTTGTAAATAGACGCTGTGGATGGGTTGGTACGGACGATTTATATGTGAAATATCACGATGAGGAATGGGGTAAATTGGTTACCGATGATAAAACCTTATTCGAATTTCTTGTTCTGGAAAGTGCCCAGGCTGGATTGGCTTGGATTACTATTCTTCGTAAGCGTGAAGGGTATAAAAAAGCATTTTATAATTTTGATGTTGAGAAAGTAGCTGCGATGACCTCGGATGATATTGACCGGCTGATGCTTTTCGATGGGATTGTCAGGAATCGGCTGAAGATTGCATCCACGATCACGAATGCCAGATGTTTCATCGCGATTCAAAAGGAATTTGGCAGTTTCTATAATTATACGTTATCGTTTTTCCCTGAACAGAAACCGATTGTAAATAATTTCAAATCGTTGAAGGAGATTCCGGTTACAACCCCAGAATCTGATGCGATGAGCAAAGATATGAAGAAACGAGGGTTTAAGTTTTTTGGCTCTACGATCTGTTATGCTCATATGCAGGCTACAGGGTTTGTAAATGATCATTTGGTAGGGTGTCTTTGTCGGAAAAAGACTCTTGCTGATTGTCCGGTTTAGGAGTTTTTGAGATGATAACAACCTCTGTGAAACGGAGCTCTGATCCGGATAGAAATTATGTTTTGACAGTCTTAACAAGAAAAACGAGAATTTATAGGTTGTAATAGTTGTTGGTTCGATTAATAGTGTTATCTTTGAGTCAGAGTTTGAGTTACGTATTATTAGCGTATAGTTCTTCTTTATTATTAAGTAGGCCTCTCCATTAATTTTCCTCCTCATACCCTAATTAGTATTTATTAAAAATAAAATTTTAAATGAACATTTACATTACAGGCTTAAATTATAGCATTAATGATGCTGATTTGAATGATTTATTTGCAGAGTATGGAGAAATTACATCTGCAAAAGTTATCATGGATAGAGAAACAGGAAGATCCAGAGGATTTGGTTTTGTTGAAATGGTAAACGATGGAGATGGCCAAAAAGCGATCGATGCTCTTAATGGAGCTGAATTTGAGAAAAAAGTAATCTCAGTAAGCGTAGCCCGCCCTCGCTCTGAAAAACCGTCAAGTGGAGGATATCGCGAAAGAAGAGGTGGCTATAATAGTTCCAGACGATATTAATTTCTTGATATATAAGACAGAAGGTTGTCACTTCTGTCTTATGGTTCTCCTATCGTTTAGTTAGCTTCTATTTTTTAATGCAATGGCAGGATTTTTTATATCCTGCATTTCCATATACCGGAAATATCTTGGCATTCTACTTTGAATTCTTACAAAATAGATTGATTATTAATATAAATAAATATAGATAAATGGCAAAATCCGTAACATACAATAAACGAGAAAACGAAAAAAAGAAACAAGCCCGAAGGGCCGAAAAACAAAAAAAGAAAGAAGACAGAAAATTGCTTGGCAAAGCGAATAGTTTTGATGATATGATCGCTTATGTGGATGAAAACGGCGTGATTACATCGACTCCTCCCGAATTGAATCCTAATAAAGAAGAAATTAAGCAAGAAGATATTCTTATCTCTACCCTAAAAAAAGAAGATATAGAGACACCTACCGTGCTGAAAGGGAGGGTTGATTATTTTAATGAATCAAAAGGATATGGTTTTATCAAAGACCTTGGTAGCGACGAGAAGTATTTTTTTCATGTTAGTAACAATACACTGACCGATATTTCGGAAACCGACATCGTTACTTTTGAACTTGAACGCGGTCTGAGGGGAATGAATGCAATTAATATTCGTATTGAAAGCGAGGTTTGATGATATGGAAGAAACCCTGGAAAGCATTTTTCGAGTCATGATTTTATTGTTCAGGAAACTCACGATATAGCCTGTGATGCAGGCTGCTATTAGGGAGCCTTCTCTGACTCCTTCGATCCGTTGAGTGAAGATCAGTGATAAAATGATGGCGACCGTTACTAAAGTGAAATCAAAAATGACCTTGAATTTTCCGAACTCTTTATTGTAACGGTGGGCGGCGTAGTTGACGAATCCTTCTGCACTCATCATCGCAACCTGGGGTTTGATTTCTAATACGACACCAATAGACTGGATGAGACAACCCAACAGTAACAGCGCAATCGACGTTATATAATTGGATGGATGCAGGTCTTCAGCGAGTGACATATTGAAATCTATGAATGTTGAAAATATGAACGAAAATGGAATTTGCAACAGGATAGATATTTGGTCTTGACGACTTTTCGTCCCTCGGATTAACCAGAACTGTCCTAGTATCAGCAATACGTTTACGATAAAGGTACAGGTCCCTAAAGAAAGAGGGCTGTTGAGGCTTAACACATAATTTACACTTGAAATAGGAGTCGTTCCTAAAGCGGAATGTATAATTAGGACAATTCCTGCAGCTAAAAAATATAATCCAAAGACAAATACCAAATACTTTTTTAAAATCGTTTTTATATCCATATCTCCCGACAACATTTAATTACTTTCTTGCTTGGAGCAATATAAGTGTACGCAAAGGTCGCTATTTTTTCGTGAAGAGATTCTGATTTAGTATGAAAAAACGTTATCCATCGAAGCGATTGTTACTATTTGTCAGTCGACTCTTGGGAAAGATTTTGTACCTTTAGAGCAATTAAAAGGGTATCTTATGTTTGAAAGTTTTGATTTTCAGCAAATGATCAGTGCATTCATTGTGTTATTTGCTGTGATTGATATTATTGGTTCCATTCCAATTATTATCAATTTGAAAGAAAAGGGTAAGGACGTGAATGCTATGAAGGCAACGGTTATCTCTTTTTTGTTGATGATCGGGTTCTTCTACGCAGGCGATGTCCTGCTACGGCTTTTCCATGTGGATATCGAATCGTTTGCAGTGGCAGGTTCGTTTGTTATTTTCCTGTTATCACTGGAAATGATACTCGATATAGAAATCTTTAAAAATCAGGGACCGATAAAGGAGGCGACACTGGTTCCGTTGGTCTTTCCTTTACTGGCGGGTGCCGGTTCGTTTACCACATTATTATCTTTGAGGGCGGAGTATGCTAATGTCAATATTGTGATAGCCTTAATACTGAATATGATATGGGTCTATTTTGTCGTTCGCATGACAGCCCGTATCGAACGCTTTTTTGGAAAAGGCGGAATCTATATTATCCGGAAGTTCTTCGGTATTATTTTGTTGGCGATATCAGTCCGCTTGTTTACCGTTAATATCAATCTTTTGATAGAAGCTTTGCAGGGGCATTGAAAAAGGGGGTTACAAAGTTTCCTTTTTGCTTTCTATCTGTTCCTTGTTTTTACAGGAGGCAGGTGAGTAACTGTAGTCGCCTGCAAACTGATGAGGCATTAGTTCGACGGGCTTCACTGCAATTTTGCCACCTTTTTGGGTAAATACCAGGCATTGATTGTTAAGTTTCCGTTCTTGCAGGTCGAATACCAGATTCGGATTGAAGTGTTGCCCGTTTACCCGTACTTCAAAATGAAGGTGTTCCGTCGTAGCTCTTCCTGTGCGTCCGGTCAGTGCAATCGGTTGTCCGGCTTTTACATAGTCTCCCGGCTTGACCAGATTTTTGGAGTTATGGCTATAGACTGTTTCCAATCCGTTGTAATGGCGTACAACAATTACGTTTCCGTATGCATAATAAGGCTTAGCTAGACGGACGATTCCGTCGAATGCTGATATGATCGTATCATTGGCGCAAGTTTTCAAATCTACACCCGAATGGTGTTTTCTACGTCCGGCATATGGAGAGATTACTTTTGCGCCGGGTAAAGGGAAAGCATAGTCTTCTTTCTGTATCAGGCTTAAATCGATAAGCATCGAATTCTCATCTGCCATCAGGAGCGGATCCGTTACGGCAATATCATTTTTTTCTCTGTTGGAGAAGTTTATTGTTATATTTTTGCGGGGAGATGTTTGTTCGTACAGTTTCGGTTCTTCCGGAAACAGAAAAGCAAAATCTGTGTTTGGAAGAGGAATATCCGTTGTTGGTAGGATCAGGATTGATTCCTGCTGCGGGGCAGGCTGCGTTTGAGCCGTCCACAAAGAATGGCATGCGTTTAACACTAGTAATAATATGACTGACAATATGCTGTAGTGTGTTTTAGACATTTTGTAAAATTATTGACACTACAAAAATAGGAAAAAAAGTGAAACGGGAGAGAGGTAAAATGAAAAAGGCGTCCGAAAAAGAATCAGACGCCTTTCAATGCCAAACTATTTGTGATTACTCGTCACTCATTATTTGAATAAAGAACAGGCAATACCCAGTTCTAAACCACGTAATTCAGCCAAACTACGCAAACGACCGATACAGGAATAACCTGGATTAGTCTTCTTGTGTAAGTCATCGATCATCTGATGCCCGTGATCCGGACGCATTGCGATTGAGCAACCGCGTTCCTGCTCGATTTCAAGAAGGGCTTTCATTACTTCATAAACGTTTACGTCTCCTTCCAGCAGGTTTGCTTCGAAGAAGTTTCCGGCTTCATCGCGTTTGGTACTACGTATATGGACGAAGTCGATACGGTCACCGAACCGTTTCATCATACCGGCTAGGTCATTATCCCCACGAACACCGAATGAGCCGGTACAGAGGCATAAACCGTTGCTTTTGTTTGGTACGGCTTCGATCAACTTGCGGAAATCCTCTTCAGTGCTCAAGATACGGGGCAAGCCTAAGATCGAGTAGGGAGGATCATCCGGATGGATAACCATACGTGCGCCTACTTCGTCAGCAACCGGAGTAATCTCTTTCAGGAAATAAATCAAGTTGGCGCGGAGTCTTTCCGCATCGATGTCTTTGTAACGATCCAGTTCGGCCCGGAATTGATCCAATGTGAAACTTTCCTCGGAGCCGGGCAGGCCAGCGATCATATTGCGTACTAGCAGTGCTTTGTCTTCTTCGCTCATCTCGTCGAAACGGGCTTTTGCGATTGCTTTTTCTTCGTCTGTATATTCCTGTTCTGCAGCAGGGCGTTTCAGGATGTAGAGATCGAAAGCCATAAAAGCTGCACGTTCGAAACGTAATGCTTTAGAGCCGTCAGGCATGGTGTAAGCCAAGTTTGTACGGGTCCAGTCCAGAACCGGCATAAAATTGTAAGTAATCACACGGATGTCACATGCAGCCAAGTTACGGATACTTTCCTTATAGTTGTCGATATATTTCTGGAAGTCTCCACTTTGTGTTTTGATATGTTCGTGTACGGGAACACTTTCCACTACGCTCCAGCGTAAGCCGGCTGCTTCGATCATATCCTTGCGTTTCTGTATTTCTTCGACAGTCCATACTTCTCCGTTCGGGATATGATGCAAGGCATTTACAATTCCGGTAGCGCCGGCCTGGCGGATATCGGAAAGACTAACAGGATCGTTCGGTCCGTACCAGCGCCATGTTTGTTCACATAAATACATAATGTCTTGTTTTTAATTGTGAGATTAAATAGAGAATGCATCAAAACCACCGTCTACGATAGCGATTGTTCCGGTTACGAATTTGGAAGCGTCGCTGATCAAGTATTGGATTGTACCAAATAATTCATCCGGTGTACCTAGACGTCTGAACGGAGTATGTGCAATGACAGATTCAGCACGTGGAGTGTAAGATCCGTCCGGATTTGTCATCAAAGTACGGTTCTGTTCCGTCAGGAAGAATCCCGGAGCAATTGCATTTACACGTAAACCTTCTCCGAATTTGATCGCCAGTTCACCGGCCAGGTATTTAGTCAGGTTGGAAATGGCGGCTTTGGCAGCACCATAACCCACGACGCGGGTAAGCGGGCGCAAGGCGGATTCGGAAGAGAAGTTAACGATAGCACCTTCTCTTTGGTTAGCCATTACATCGGCAAATACCATTGTCGGGAGAACTGTTCCGAACAGATTCAGGTCTACCACCTTACGGAAAGCGTCGATGTTCAGGTCGAAAATCGTGCTGTCCGGTCCGATGGTCGCGCCAGCCATATTACCGCCGGCTGCATTCAGCAATGCATCGATGCGACCATATTTGGCCAGGATATCTTTTTTGTTCTGTTCCAGAATTTCTTTGTTTAATACGTCGGTCAGGAAGAAGCTTGCTTCTCCTCCTTTAGCTTTGATGTCGGCTACAATTTGTTCACCAACTTCGGCTGCACGGTCAAGGATAACGATTTTAGCACCTTCTTCAGCAAGATGACCAGCAATACCTCTGCCTAAGATCCCGGCTCCACCGGTAATAATGACAACTTTGTCTTTAACGCAAAATAAATTAGCCATATTTTTATTGTTTATGATTGTGATAATTTCATTGTTACTATCTTATTGTGCTCGCGCACACATTGGGCACAAAAGTATAGTATTTATTTATCAAACAAAAAGAAAACGGATAAAAAATACCTTTTTATGTTTTCAAATATAATTGTTATAGTATTTGATATTCTCTTTCATCAGGATATCAATCGGCATATAATTGATCTGTTCCACTTTTTCTTTGAGGACTAAATGGCGGAACAGTGCCCGTATGCAATTGAATCCCTGCACTTCCGGCCGTTGGGCGATCAGGTGCGTGATGGAACCGTCATTTAGACAAGTGATATTCGGGTCTATCACATCATAGCCGATCAATCTGAATTTCTCTCCTTTATCGCGGAAGTATTTTCCCAGTAAGTGGGCACGGGAGTTGAATATGATACCTGCGTTCACCTCTTTATGCTCTTCTAAGAAAGTATTCAGTATGCTTATGTTCTTTTCCGGTTCGTCGGCATGTAATTGTACAGAATAGATACGTCCGTCATAGTTCTTTTCTGCCAGATAATTCCTGAAGCCTTCCTCGCGTTTCATGACCTGGGTTACCTGCATTTCTCCTTTGCGGATAAAGCGGAAGATTGCGATATTTTCGGTCGGGTTGATTTGTTCGTATAGCAAACGGCCGGCAATGTATCCGGAATCATACGAGTTGGTTCCGTAATAGGCCACGCAATTGGTGTTTTCAATGAATGCGTCTATCAGTATGTAAGGTATTTGTAACTGATCCAGCCGGGATGCCAACTTGACGACACTGTCATGGAACTGTGTTGCAATCACGACTCCCTGACAGTCGGCTTTTTCGATCCGGGGAATGAGCTCGTCGAAACTGCTTTTGTCGTATTGATTGAAGCACATACGTTCGACTTCTACGTTGTAGCTGAAAAGTTCCTGCTCTGCTTTATCTATTCCTTCGCAAAGTTTATCCCAATATTCACCTTTTGTAAAAGAAGGAGTCAGTGTGATAAAATGGTAGTTCTTTTTTAGTGCAAGGGAACGGGCTATCAGGTTCGGGTGATAGTCTATTTCTTTTAAAACTTTTTCTACTTTTTTCTGTGCCTCTTCGGATACTTTGCCTCGGTTGTGCAATATGCGGTCGACGGTTCCGGTCGAAACTCCGGACATCTCTGCAATGTCTTTGATTCTATATGTCTTACCCATAGATCGGAAAGCTATACAGCCCGCAGAATGTTTATTTTTGCGGGCTGTTGTCTATTTATGATTTGATATTATAGTTGTTGTACTTCTTCTTCTGTTGAAATCGTATTTAATTTTCTGAATGTGTAGCACTGCATCATATAGATAAGAGGAACGGCGACAAAGAGTCCGACGAAGAACAAGATGCAACCGACGATCGCAGTGCCGATCATGGCCAACAGTAATAAAAACAACGGCATCCCCTGTCCTTTAGTCAAGTCCCAGCTTTTTTGCAGTGATTCTATAATTCCGCAGTCTTCCTCTACGATATAGGCAGAATAAAATTGCAGGCGGATAGCCAGATAGATACCCGGAACAATCAGTAAGAATATTCCGATAGCCACTGCGATCCCCATAATGATACTGGCAATAAGATAAGTGAAGATTTTACGGGATTGCTGCCCGTATGCGGAAAACTGTGGTTCTTCTCCATCCATTGTCTGGAACAGATTTTTTATGTAGCCCAACATGAAAGCACTGGATATGACGGCACTGATCAGATTCACGATGATCTTACCGACCATCGAACCTTGCGCTGGCATACCGAACAGACTAATGATTGATGACAGGATAAAATATCCGATAAACAGCCCTACCAGTACCCAGATCTGAGATTTAGTGTACTTCCATGAAGTGCCGAACACTTCCGATATCATAAACTTTGGTTCCATATGAATTGATTATTTAGGTTATATAAGCCGTAAAATTAGGATAAATTATTGAATAAACAAATTCTGTGTTAAAATTATGTATCAATTTAAACGAATATATTTTCGATTGGTCATATTCTCAATATATCTCTGATACAGAAATATAAAATAAGCAATTTTTTAGTATAAAAGATTGTATAAACGGAAAAAGTACAACAAAAAGATTCTACATTTGTACGCTTTTTATGAGGAATAGGCTATGAACCCATAAGTTTAGGACAGCATCGTTGTGGAATTTTTTTTACTATGGATGCAGCGGATCTCACCCGTTGCGATGGCTTTTTGATGGCCTTCTAATGACTAAAAACAAGAATAGTATAGAAGATATATAATAATGAATATGGATAAACAAATGTTGAGAACTACTATTACCCAATTAAGGCAAATTGCATTGTTTGCAGTAGGGGTATCTTTATTAACCGCTTGCGGGAACAATCAAAGCGGTATGAAGTTAGGGGATAATGAATTTGCTGTCCTTGCTGTCAATTCGACAACGAGCGACCAGACAACATCCTATCCGGCGACGATCAGAGGAACGCAGGATATTGAGGTACGTCCCCAGGTTTCGGGTTTTATCGTTAAGTTATGTGTGGATGAAGGAGCAACAGTTCGTAAAGGGCAGGCTTTGTTCCAGATCGATCCGACCCAGTATGCTGCTGCGGTCGGACAGGCAAAAGCGGCTGTCGAGATGGCTAAAGCCAATGTCGCTACTTTGATCCTGACCGAAAAGAATAAAAAGGCTTTGTTCGATCAGAAGATTATCAGTGATTTTGAGTATCAGACAGCGGTCAACCAGCTTATGTCTGCCAAGGCAAGCCTGGCTCAGGCAGAAGCATCTTTGGTAAGCGCAAATCAAAATTTATCTTTCTGTACGGTGACAAGCCCGTCGAATGGCGTTGTCGGTACATTTCCGTACCGTATCGGAAGTCTGGTCAGCCCTTCTGTTTCGCAGCCGTTGACAACCGTATCCGAAATCAACGACGTGTATGTTTATTTTTCTATGACGGAGAAAGAGCTGCTGCGTCTGACAAGAGCCGGGGGCACTTTGAAAGAACAGCTGGAAAAGATGCCGGCTGTCCGCTTGCAGCTGTCTGACGGCACAACTTATCAGTCGGAAGGCAAGATCGATGCCGTTAGCGGTGTAATCGACCAGTCAACCGGGTCTGTCAGCATGCGTGCTGTTTTCCCGAATGATAAAAATATATTGAGAAGCGGCGGTACCGGCAACATCATATTCCCATACACGATGGATGGGATTATTATTATCCCTCAGTCCGCTACTGTCGAAATCCAGGACAAAAAGTTTGTTTTCGTCTTGCAGGCGGACAATTCCGTGAAGAATACGGAGATTCAGATCTCTAATCTGGATGACGGTAAGAATTACCTGGTGACAAATGGTTTGAAATCCGGTGACAAAATCGTGATTGAAGGCGTACAGAACCTCCATGACGGCCAGGCTATCCAGCCGATCACGCCGGAACAGCAGAAAGCGAAATATGATCAGGCCTTGAAAGATCAGAACGAAGGTAATCTGAAGACCGCTTTTAATTAATAACTTCCATTTGTTCGTTAAAAACAGAAGATATGAAATTAGATAGATTTATAAACCGCCCGGTGCTCTCAACGGTGATCTCCATCTTGATTGTCATACTGGGTATATTAGGCTTGCTGTCCTTGCCTATTACCCAATATCCGGATATTGCCCCTCCAACCGTTTCGGTGAAAGCTACTTATACGGGGGCAAACGCACAGACGGTATTGAATAGTGTGATTGCGCCGCTGGAAGATCAGATCAATGGTGTGGAGAACATGATGTACATGACTTCGTCGGCTTCGAATAACGGATCGGCCGAAATCTCCATTTATTTTAAACAGGGTACCGATCCTGACATGGCTGCCGTCAATGTGCAGAATCGTGTTTCGATGGCACAAGGTTTGCTGCCGGCCGAAGTAACCCAGATCGGTGTGACGACTCAGAAACGTCAGAACTCCATGTTGATCGTGTTCTCTGTTTATGATGCCGAGGACCGTTACGACCAGCGATTTATCGAAAACTATGCCAAGATCAACCTGATTCCGGAAGTACAGCGTGTACCTGGTGTGGGTGATGCAAACGTGTTAGGAACAGACTATTCCATGCGTATCTGGCTGAAGCCGGATGTGATGGCACAGTATAAACTGGTTCCGAATGACGTTGCAGGCGTCTTGGCTGAGCAGAACGTGGAAGCCGCTCCGGGTTCGTTTGGTGAACAGGGTAACCAGAGTTTCCAGTATACGATCCGTTATAAGGGACGTTTGCAGGAAGTGAACGAATTTGAGAACATGGTTGTGAAAGCTTTGCCGGATGGTGAAGTGCTCCGTATGAAAGATATCGCCGATATCGAATTGGGACGTCTGACTTATAACTTTGTCAATAAAGTAAACGGTCATAGTGCCGTAACTTGTATCGTTTATCAGATGGCAGGAACCAATGCGACGGAAACCATCAATAATATCCAGAACCTACTGGAAGAAACAGAAAAGATATTGCCTCCGGGCTTGAAGATCGACGTCGGTATGAATGCCAACGACTTCTTGTACGCTTCTATCCATGAGGTGCTCAAGACATTGATCGAGGCCTTCATCCTAGTGTTTATCGTCGTGTATATCTTCTTGCAGGATATGCGTTCGACTTTGATTCCGGCTATCGCGATCCCGGTAGCATTGATCGGTACGTTCTTTATGCTATCGCTGATCGGCTTTAGCTTGAACTTGCTGACTCTTTGTGCTATGGTGCTCGCCATTGCGATCGTGGTCGATGATGCGATCGTGGTCGTCGAGGGTGTCCATGCTAAGTTGGACCAGGGATACAAATCAGCGAAACTGGCTTCTATCGATGCCATGAACGAGCTGGGCGGTGCTATCGTCTCCATTACGTTGGTCATGATGTCCGTGTTTGTTCCGGTAAGTTTCATGAGCGGTACGGCCGGTACATTCTATCGCCAGTTCGGTTTGACGATGGCTATCTCGATCGGTTTGTCTGCATTGAACGCCTTGACGCTGAGTCCGGCTCTGTGCGCGATGTTCTTGAAGCCGCACGAAGAAGGGCATGAGAAGAAATCGACCTTCGTCTCCCGTTTCCACTCTTCTTTCAATGCCGCATACGACTCTTTGCTGAACAGCTATAAAAAACGTGTCGTATTCTTTATCCAAAAGAAATGGCTTTCGTTCGGTATCGTTGCCGGATGTATCGTCTTGCTTGTTGTTTTGATGAATGCGACTCCGACAGGTATGGTTCCGAATGAAGATACCGGTACGATCATGGGCGCAGTGACGCTGCCTCCGGGAACATCCCAGGAACGTACGATAGAGGTGATGAACAAGGTGGATAGCCTGATCGCTGCCGACCCGGCAGTCAAATCGCGTACGGCCATTATTGGTTTCAGCTTTATCGGTGGCCAGGGGCCTTCATACGGTTCGTTCATTATCAAGTTGAAAGACTGGGAGGAGCGTTCCATGATGCAGAGTTCGGATATTGTGTATGGTAGTTTGTTCATGCGTGCGCAAAAGATTGTGAAGGATGCACAGGTGCTGTTCTTTACTCCGCCTATGATCCCAGGGTATTCCGCATCCAGTGATATCGAGTTGAACATGCAGGATAAGACTGGTGGTGATCTGGAAAAATTCTTCGATGTGACGAAGCAATATATGGCTGCTTTGACAGCGCGTCCTGAAATCAAGTCGGCACAGAGTACCTTCAACCCTAACTTCCCGCAGTATATGATCGATATCGATGCGGCTGCCTGCAAGAAGGTGGGTATCAGTCCGAGTGATATTCTGGCAACCATGCAGGGATATTATGGTGGTTTGTATGCCTCCAACTTCAACCGTTTCGGTAAGATGTACCGTGTGATGGTCCAGGCTGATCCGGCTTTGCGTACCAATTTGGAATCGTTGAAGAATATCAAAGTCCGCAATGGAAACGAAATGGCTCCAATCTCGCAGTTCGTGTCTATCAAGAAAGTGTATGGACCGGATATCATCAGCCGTTTCAATATGTATACCTCTATCAAAGTGATGGTTGCGCCGGCGGATGGATACACCAGTGGCCAGGCATTGAAAGCGATCGAGGAGGTTGCCGGTACGACACTTCCGACCGGTTTCGGATACGAGTTGGGTGGTATGGCGCGTGAAGAGGCTGAAACCAGCGGCAGCACGACCGGTTTGATCTTCCTGCTCTGTTTCGTCTTCGTTTATTTGTTGCTGAGCGCCCAGTATGAAAGTTATATTCTGCCGTTGGCAGTATTGCTTTCCATTCCGTTCGGTTTGATGGGTAGCTTCCTGTTCGTGCAGGGGTGGGCTGCTTTGGGTAATATCCCGGCTTTGAAGATGATCTTAGGTACGATGTCCAACAATATCTATATGCAGATCGCCTTGATCATGTTGGTCGGTTTGTTGGCGAAGAACGCCATCCTGATCGTAGAGTTTGCCCTCGACCGTCGCCGTATGGGTATGAGTATCACGTGGGCTGCCGTTTTAGGTGCTGCCGCTCGTCTACGTCCTATCCTGATGACATCGTTGGCTATGGTAGTCGGTCTGTTGCCTATGATGTTCGCGTTCGGTGTAGGTGCTCACGGTAACCGTACTTTGGGTACTGCCGCCATCGGAGGTATGTTCATCGGTATGATCTTCCAGATTTTTATTGTTCCGGTTTTGTTTGTGGTATTCCAGTACTTGCAGGAGAAATTCAAACCTATCGAATGGGAAGATTTGGATAACAGCGATATGAATACGGAAATAGAACAGTACGCAAAAACAAAATAAGAGATGACAATGAAGAAACAGATTATATATATGGTATGTGCAACCGCTCTTTTGAGCAGTTGCCATATCTATAAAGCATATGACCGTCCGGATACGATCGAAACTTCCGGTATCTACCGTGATCCGGTCTCTGCCACCGACACGTTGACAGCAACAGATACGGCCAATATGGGAAACCTGCCCTGGAAGGAAGTTTTTCGTGATCCTAAATTGCAGGCCTTGATCGAAGAGGGATTGGCAAACAATGTGGATATGCAAGCCGCTATCCTGAGGGTAGAGGAGGCCAAATTGTTGCTGACTTCCGCTCGCCTGTCTTTCCTCCCTTCTTTGAATCTGGCTCCGCAAGGAACCATAACCAAAATGGAAAATACGGGGTATGTGAAAGCCTATACCTTGCCGGCGGCAGCTAGCTGGGAAGTCGATTTGTTTGGTAAACTATTGAATGCGAGCCGCGGGCAGAAAGCCGCTTACTTGCAGAGCCAGTACACGCAGCAAGCGATACGCTCGCAGCTGATCGGCGGAATCGCCAATGCCTACTTCACTCTGTTGATGTTGGACCGCCAGGTGGAGATTACTTCCAAGACGGTAGATATCTACAAAGAAAATGTGCGGGCTATGGAGGCGATGAAGGTTGCCGGCATGACAACAGAAGCCGCAGTCGTCCAGATGCGTGCCGTGTACCATCAGGTATCCGGTTCGTTGATCGAACTGAAGCGTCAGGTGCGTGAAGTGGAGAACTCCTTATCTGTATTGCTAGCGAAAGCACCGCAGCCTATCGACCGCAGTACGCTTGAAGACCAGGTGATGCCAGAAGAGCTGATGGCTGGTGTTCCTTTGCAGTTGTTGGAAAACCGTCCGGATGTGAAGGTGGCCGAGATGACATTGGCCAGCGCTTATTATACGACTAATAAGGCCCGTGCCGCTTTTTATCCGGGAATCAATATTACGGCGACAGCCGGTTGGACGAATGGTTCGGGTGTTACGGTTTCCAATCCGGGACAGTTTATGTTTCAGGCGTTGGCTTCGTTGGCACAGCCTATCTTTAACAATGGTAAGCTGGTGGCCAACCTGAAAATCTCAAAAGCGGAAGAACAGATTGCCAAGATGAACTACCAGCAGACGATTCTGGAAGCGGGAAAGGAAGTGAGTGACGCTTTGCATCTTTATGATGCTACCAATAGAAAACTTATCCAGGACAAGGCTCAGATAGAAGAGTTGGAAAAGGCGGTAACCTATACTAATGCTTTGTTCCAATCCGGACAGTCCACTTATCTGGAAATTCTTTCTGCCCAGCAGAGTCTGCTCAGTGCGCAGTTGACGGAAGTCTCCGACAATGTCCAGCGTATGCAGGCTGTTATCAATTTATATAGTGCCGTCGGTGGCGGAAGAGAGTAAAAAGCAATTGACAATTTAAAAGGTGATTATTATGATTAGTCCGTTAGCTTATGTAGATGCAAGCGCGAAGTTAGGAGCGAACGTAACCGTCCATCCGTTTGCATACATCGATAAGAATGTAGAAATCGGTGATGACTGCGAGATCATGCCTCATGTCAGTATCATGAGTGGAACCCGTATGGGAAAGAGGAACCGCATCTTCAATGGTGCTGTCATTGCTGCCGAACCGCAGGATTTTAACTATAAGGGAGATGATACGATCGTCGAAATCGGAGATGACAATGTGATCCGTGAAAACGTAGTGATCAACCGTGCGACTAATTCTGGCGGGAAGACGATTATCGGTAATGGCAATTTCCTGCATGAAGGCGTGCATGTTTCCCACGACACGCATATCGGTAATCACAGTGTGTTCGGATACGGGAGCAAGATTTCCGGCAACTGCATGATTGAAGATTATGTGATTTTCGGAGGTAACGTGCTGGTGAGCCAGGGATGTCGTGTCGGAACCTGGTCGATGACGCAGACCGGTTGTCGCTTCCGCAAGGATGTGCCTCCTTATATCGTGGCTGCATTGGAGCCGACGACCTATTACGGGGTAAACTCCGTAATCCTGATGCACGAAGGCATGAGCGAAAAGATCGTAAAACATATCAGTCATGCTTACCGTATCATCTATCAAGGTAACACCAGTATATTCGATGCCTTGCTGATGATTAAGGACCAGGTGCCGATGAGCGACGAAATCCAGCATATCATCGACTTTATCAGTGCTTCGAAATTGGGCATCATCAAATAAAATAGGATTATCCGACAGAAAAGAAAGAGTTGTTCTTTATGGAGCAGCTCTTTTTTTATTTATCTTTGTTGAGTTTTATATTCTCAATGTCTAATCTAAAAATGAAATGTAACATGAAAAACTTATTTAAATCGTTTGTGGTTCTTTTAGCAGTTATGGCTGCAGTCCCTTCTTTTGCGCAAAAAGCGAATAACACGTTGACAGAAAAAGAAAAGAAACAAGGTTGGACTTTGCTGTTCAACGGGAAAGATTTTACCGGTTGGAGACAATGTAACAGTACCGGTATGGCATCGAACTGGGTAATCGAAGACGAGGCGATGAAAGTCTTTACCGCTCCGGGCAAAAAACCTGGACACGGTGCAGGAGGCGATATCCTGTATAAGGAAAAGAAGTTCAAGAACTTTGAGCTGTCTGTAGATTGGAAAACCAGTAAAATGGGAAATTCAGGTATCTTCTATTATGTACGCGAAGTTCCGGGCAAACCGATCTATTATGCAGCTCCCGAAGTACAGGTTCTGGATAATGTGGATGCAACCGACAACAAGCTGGCAAACCACCTTGCCGGTTCTTTGTATGATATGCTCCCTGCCGATCCGAAAACGGTAAAACCTGCCGGCGAATGGAACACGATCGTGATCAAGGTGAAGGATGGCAAAGTGACGCATACCCAGAATGGAAAGAAGGTCGTTCAGTATACCTTGTGGAGCAAAGAATGGGATGATATGGTTGCCAACAGCAAATTCAAAGATTTCCAAGGCTTCCAGGAAGGCATTTCCCATGAAGGGTATATCGGTTTGCAGGATCATGGTTATCCGATCTGGTTCCGCAATATCAAGATTCGGGAATTGAAGTAAGTTATGGTTTAAATCTGCTAATTTAAGTGACAATTGGCATGCTTCTATTGTCAAACAGCCTGCTCATAGACCTTTTGCCTTTAGTCGAAAACCTTTTCGCCCTTGGTCAAAAGCCCTTTCGACACAGGTCAAAAACCTTTTCGACTAAGGGCGAAAAGGTAAGGAGTGGTAGAAATAGCTGTTAATACCTGTGTATTTGTTGATTAATTGATATTGTAGTATCCTTGTTTTTCATTTAATATATATAGGTGGACGTGAAGATGGGGGCATGGCCAACCCGAATCTGGGCGAGACAGGGTGAAGGCAAATTTTTGAGGTGAAGGCAGTCCGGTTGTCTGCCTTCACCCTTGTATGACATGATAATCGAAAGGTGTCAAAGGTGGGTGAAGTTGAAATGATTCATATCTGCCTAAAAATGAACTTATATCATTTAATATGAACTATAAGATGGAGAAGGTGTATAGACAAAAAGAGGATAACCCCGAAGGACTATCCTCTTTTCTATATTATCAAACCTTTTTTCCGATTATTAAAGAGCGCCGACTTCTTTCAACGCTTCGTTTGTTTTGTGAACGGCTGCTGCACTCTTGGCGAAGAGTTCTTTTTCTTCAGCTGTCAATTCCAGTTCAACGATCTTTTCGATACCGTTCTTACCCAGGATAACAGGAACGCCGATGCAAAGATCGGATTCTCCGTATTCACCTTCCAAGTAAACGGAACAAGGAATCATCTTCTTCTGGTTGTGGATGATAGACTCGACAACATAAGCTCCTGCTGCACCCGGTGCATACCATGCGGAAGTACCTAACAGCTTAGTCAGTGTAGCACCGCCGACCATAGTGGAAGCGACAACTTCCTGCAGTTTTTCAGCGCTCAACAACTTACTTACGGGAATACCTTTGTAAGTAGCCAGACGAGCCAACGGGATCATAGTCGTGTCACCGTGACCGCCGATTACCATACCTTCGACTTCGTTAGCATTGCAACCTAAAGCCTGAGACAAGAAATATTTGAAACGGGAGCTATCCAGAGCACCGCCCATACCGATGATACGGTTTTTCGGCAGACCCAGAGACTTCAATGACAGGTAAGTCATTGTATCCATCGGGTTGGAGATCACTACCAGGATTGCGTTCGGAGAATATTTCAGGATGTTCTGAGCAACACTCTTAACGATACCAGCGTTAACACCGATCAGTTCTTCGCGAGTCATACCTGGTTTACGAGGAATACCTGAAGTGATGACAACAACGTCAGAGTTAGCTGTTTTTTCGTAGTCGTTTGTGCAACCTGTAACTGTAGTATCGAAACCCAGCAGTTGAGCAGTCTGCATCATATCCATTGCTTTACCTTCGGAAACACCTTCCTTAACGTCAAGCATTACAACTTCGTCTGCCACTTCATTGAAGGCAAGAACATTTGCGCAAGTAGCACCTACATTACCGGCGCCAACAACTGTTACTTTAGACATAATAATAAGTTTTTATGTTTTACTTATATAATAATACTTCTATCTCTCTTAAAAGCGAGACAAAGGTACAACCTATTACGAAATAAAGAAATATTTCCGTATATATTTTATGCCTTCCTCAGTTAAATTTATGAATTATGATTTATCATTTATCATCGATGCATAAGTCATAAATCATAATTCATACCTCTTCTCACTCTACATAAAGTACCAGCCCTTTCAGATATTCCCCTTCCGGATGGTAAATGTTGACCGGATGGTCGGCGGGTTGTGTCAGTTGGTGCAGGATGCGGACACTGCGCCCGGACTGGGCGGCAGCACTGAATACGGCCAGACGGAAGTTTTCCTTGCTTACCACCTGCGAGCAGGAGAAGGTGAACAGGATACCTCCTGGCTTGATCTTTTCGAAAGCGATGGCGTTCAGTTTGCGGTAACCTTGCAAGGCATTGCGCAATACGTTTTTATGTTTGGCGAAAGCTGGTGGATCCAGGATGATGAGATCGTAGTTGCTTCCCATCTTTTCGAGATATTTGAAAGCGTCTTCCGCATAAGCTTCGTGGCGCGGATCGCCTGGAAAGTTCAATTCCACGTTCCTGTTGGTCAGCGAGATCGCTTTGGCAGAGCTGTCGACCGAGTGAACGACCTTGGCTCCTCCCCGCATGGCGTAGAACGAGAAGCCGCCAGTGTAGCAGAACATGTTCAGTACGGAGCGTCCTTTGGCATAGCGTTCCAGCAACGACCGGTTTTCGCGCTGATCGACAAAGAAACCTGTCTTTTGCCCCTTTTGCCAGTCGACACAGAATTTCAGGCCGTTCTCAAGAGCGATGTCCTCCACTTCACCACCGTACAGGTAGCCGTCTTCGCTGTCTAAGTTGGCCTTGTAAGGCAAAGTCGCTTCCGATTTGTAATATATGTTCTGTAAAGAATCTCCCAACACGGCTTTCAGGGCTTCGGCAATCTGATGGCGTGCATAGTGCATGCCGACAGAATGCGCCTGCATGACGGCGGTGTGGGCATACATGTCGATGACTAGTCCCGGAAGATTATCTCCTTCTCCATGCACCAAGCGATATGTATTGTTGTTCTCCACTCCGGCAAGTTCCAGTGTCTGGCGCAGTGTGTAAGCGATACGGATGCGTTCTTCCCAGAAAGCGGCATCTATCGTGACCGGCTTGAAAGATAAGATGCGTACGGCGATACTGCCTATCTGATAATGTCCGATACCTAAAAAGCGTCCGTTCGTACCATAAACTTCTACCAAGTCGCCTTCTTCCGGTTCACCTTCGATTGTTTGGATAGCACCGGAGAATACCCACGGGTGGAAACGTAGCAACGATTCCTCTTTTTTCGGTTTGAGAAATACTTTACACTCCTTCATTTATATCTGTTTCAATTGATTGTATATTTTCAGGCAGGCCCATGCGTCAAGGGCTGCATATTTTTTCTGTGCGTCGCTGAGGACGTCGGCTTCCCAGTTGCTCAGACGCTGTCCTTTCGAGATCTTCTTGTTGAAGAGGATGGCGTATATCTTTTGCAGGCTGGCGTCTTCGATGCCGAACTGCCCGACATAATTCTGCAAGTCCAGGAAGTTGGCGGGTTGTATGTCCGTGCGTTTCCGCATCGCCCCGAAATCGTCGCGCAGTGAAAGGCCTATCTTCAGCACCTTTTCATTCGCCAGAAATTCTTCCAATGCTTCCGGAATACCGATCCGGTTCAGGCGGAACAGAAAACAGGCTTCGTCGGTCGATATTTGCATAAGCGATATTTTGTAACGTTGTCCTTTCTTGAAGCTCGGACGGGTTTCCGTGTCGAACCCGACGGACTGGAATTCGGAGAGGTAGCCGACTGCTTTCTCAACATCCCTCAATGTGTCGATCACAATGATCCTTCCGGTAAATTCTTCTAAGGGAAGCTCGGATATTGCCTCTTTTGTTATCGAATGTGTGTATTGTTGTGTCATTCTTCTTTGTCGGTTTCTAAAAGTTCTTCATCGCTGTATCGCACGGCGTGGAGTGCTTTTAATGCGTTTAATAATTGTTGTCCCCAGAATTCGCAGAAGTTTTTACGACACAATACGATTGCCTCGAGCATCACTTCTTCATTGCCTTGACGGAACAGAGAGATGAAATTACCCGTATCTTGGTAAACATCGGCCAGATTCTCCGAGATAAAGGCGGCGATCGGCGTGTCGCTGTATTGCATATCCGGATGGAACGTTTCGAGATAGGAGTCTTTTTCTCCGAGCAGTCCGGCGATCCGGTTGCGGACCGATTCGTACATGTCTTCCGTGACGGTCAATTCCGGTTCCGCATCTTCGTCTTCTTCCGCTTCGGGTAGAAGGGTGGCTTTCAGATACAGCAAGGGCAAGATCTTGACTGCCTTATCCAGAAAGTCGAAAAGACCGGTATTGCCGGCGTTCTCGACAAACGTACAAAATTCCAGTGCAACTGTTACGAATTCCAGCGTATTGCGTTCGTATATCGGGTTGTTCTCTTTTTCCATGCTAATTATCTTAGTAGATACCTTGCGTTTATAATCTGCAAAAGTAGCAATTTTTTCTTTGTAAAGCTAATATAGGATACCGCACCCAAATGTTTTGCCGGAATTTTGAGATTGGAGCCTAAGGGAAATGCGAATGTCGTAGGGAACTTGAAATTTTCTATGTACATTTGCGTGTTGTAAATTTAATTGTGTAATGGCTAAAAAGACGACTGCAAAACAAAATACGAATAACGGGGAAAGTAAATTTAAAGGGATTCGGAACTTTTTTACCAGCGAGCGGACCCGTTTTATTACCGGATTGGTTATTTCCATTGTTACCATATATGTAGGTCTGGCATTGATTTCGTTTTTCTTTACGGGAGGGGCGGATCAGAGCAAGATCGAGAATATCCCGTTGTCGGACCTGGTGATCAATCGTGGATCAGTAGAGAACTGGACGGGGGTGCGCGGGGCTTTCCTTGCCGATTTGCTGATGAACCGGTGGTTTGGGATTTCTTCTTTCCTGATCCTGTTTTTCCTCGGTTCAGTCGGGGCGAAGCTAATGAACCTGAGCCGGGTATCGTTGTTGAAACGTTTCCTGTTCAGTGCGGCCATGCTGATATGGGGATCGTTGTTCTTTGCTTTTATCTTTATCCGCGGATATGAAGATACGTTTATTTATTTGGGGGGACAGCACGGATATTATTTGTCGGAGGTGATGATGAATAATATCGGGATACCGGGAACGGTCCTGCTGCTGGTCGGCTTGTTCCTGATTGTTGCGATCTTCACCAGTAAACGGACGATCCCGTTCCTGCAAAATGTCTTCTCTTTCGGATGGCTAAAGAACCGTTTGAAACGGGATAAGAGTGAAACGACGGAAGTGCCGGAAGAGGAAGAAGATGTGGAAGGGGAAGCAGAGGTTTATGCCCCTGTTGAAAAAACGGCGGCTGCCCCTCAGCCTGTTGCATATCATGAGACAGTAGAAGAAAACATCGGGCCGGACGAGTATGTTTTCGATACGGAAACCGAGATGCGGAAAGCCGAGGTGGAAACGGAAGTCCCGCAAAAGGATGATTTTGAATTTGAAGTAGCCCGTGGGGATGATCCGGTTGTCGAGGCCGGCAATGGCAATAACACGATTTTCGAAGTGGAAGTGCCCGAAGAAGAGGAGGAATTCGATCAGTCTCAATTGGGTAAATATGATCCACGCTTGGACTTGTCCCGTTATATGTTCCCGACGCTCGACCTGTTGAAATTTTATGATTCGGGCAATGTCGAGGTAAACCGCGAAGAATTGGAAGAGAACCAGCAGATGATCAAGCGGACGTTGGAGGACTTCGGTATCAATATCGCTTCTATCAAGGCGACGGTCGGACCGACGGTTACGCTCTATGAGATCATCCCGGAAGCAGGTGTGCGTATTTCCAAGATTAAGAATCTGGAAGATGACATTGCTTTGAGCCTTTCAGCCTTGCAGATCCGTATTATCGCACCGATGCCGGGTAAAGGAACGATCGGAATCGAGGTCCCGAACAATAAGCCGCAGACTGTTTCGATGCAGTCGGTGGTCGCTTCGCGTAAATTCCAGGAATGTACGTATGATTTGCCGGTGGCGATCGGAAGGACGATTGTCAACGAAGTGTTTATGTTCGACTTGTGCAAGACTCCCCACCTGTTGGTGGCTGGTGCGACCGGACAAGGTAAATCGGTCGGCTTGAATGCGATTATCACCTCTTTGCTGTATAAGAAGCATCCGGCCGAATTGAAGTTCGTGATGGTCGATCCCAAGCAGGTGGAATTTAGCATTTATTCGAAGATCGAACGCCATTATCTGGCGAAATTGCCGAATGCCGATAAACCGATCGTGACGGAGCCGGGGGATGCGGTGGCGACTTTGAACTCTTTGGTGATCGAGATGGAAAATCGTTATAAATTATTGGTGGAGGCTTCGGCGCGTAATATAAAGGAATATAATGAAAAATTCATTTCCCGCCGTCTGAATCCGGAGAAAGGACATCGGTTTCTGCCTTATATCGTTGCAATCGTCGATGAGTTTGCCGACTTGATTGCGACTTCTGGCAAAGAGATCGAGTTGCCGATCTCGCGTATAGCGGCTAAGGCTCGTGCGGTTGGTATCCATATGATCCTGGCAACCCAGCGCCCGGATACGAAAGTGATTACAGGGACGATCAAGAGTAACTTCCCGAGCCGTATTGCGTTTAAGGTGATGTCTCAGATTGACTCCCGTACGATTTTGGATACCCCGGGGGCCAACCGTTTGATCGGTAAGGGAGATATGCTGGTTCTGATTACCGGAAGCAGCGAGCCGACGCGTGTTCAGTGTGCGTTTGTCGATACGCCGGAAGTGGAAGATATCGTGAATTATGTCGGTGCGCAGGTGGCTTATCCGACTGCTTATTTGTTGCCTGAATATATAGGTGAAGGCGGTGAATCTTCTTCGGCCGGGACGGTGGATCTGTCGGATCGAGACCCGTTGTTCGATGAAGCAGCCCGTCTGATTGTGATCCAGCAGCAGGGTTCGACTTCGCTTATCCAGCGAAAGTTTGCAATCGGTTACAACCGTGCAGGTCGCTTGATGGATCAATTGGAGGCGGCGGGTATTGTCGGTCCTTTCGAGGGTAGTAAAGCCCGTCAGGTCTTGATTCAGGACGAATACAGCCTGGAGCAGTTGTTGAATTCGTTGAAATGATTTATGAGTTATGGGGATGGGCTGTTGGTTTATCTATATTGACATGTTTTGAGTGCTATAAGCCCTTTTTGAGATCTGCTAATGATTGGGAGTTTAAATCATAAATAAAAAACGACATGAAAAGAGATAATAAAATAAAAGTTTGCCGCATTTTGGCTGTTGTTTTCCTGTGTTTTTGGACTATATCCGGTGTGAGGGTATTGGCACAGAACGCTACGTCCATTTTGGATAAGGCTGCTTCTGCTTATGAAGATTCTAACGGCTTGACTGCTTACTTTACGATGCAGACACGTTCGGATGTGCAGAAAGTGTCGGAAAGCTTTGATGGTACGATCGATATTAAAGGTGATAAATTCGTACTGAAGACTCCTGATATGATCACTTGGTTTGATGGAACGACACAATGGTCGTTTGTTGAGCGTAATGAGGAAGTCAATGTTTCCACCCCGACCGGCGAGGAGTTGCAGGCTACGAATCCGGCCCTGTTGTTCCGTTCCTATGAAAAAGGATTTACCGCTAAATATAAGGGCGAGAGCACGGCTCCGAGCGGCAAAGCTGCTCATGATATCGAGCTGGTTCCTAAAAAGAAAAGCGATATCGTACGGGTGGAGCTCCAGATAGAGAAGTTTTCCGGTCTTCCGGCTTCGATCGCCGTTTTTTCAAAGAATGGGATCAGCAGTACGATCCGTATCAGCAAAATGAAAACGGGAGTAAACCAACCGGATAGCTATTTTGTTTTTAACCAAAAAGACTATCCTGATGCTGAAATAATAGATTTGAGGTGATTTATGAATTATGATTTTATTATCGACACATAAATCATAATCCATAAATTATCAATCATAACTCATAAATCATAAAACGATGAATACAACTCAGAATGAAAAAGTTCGTTGCCTGATTATCGGTTCAGGCCCTGCCGGTTATACTGCGGCTATCTATGCATCACGTGCAAATCTGTCCCCTGTCCTCTACGAAGGCATTCAGCCGGGCGGACAGCTTACGACTACTACCGAAGTAGAGAATTTTCCCGGTTATCCAGAAGGCGTTACCGGTACGGAACTGATGGAAGACTTGCGGAAGCAGGCTGCCCGTTTCGGTGCTGATATCCGCGTTGGCATTGCGACTGAGACAGATTTGTCTGCTGCTCCCTATAAAGTGACGATTGACGGTGAGAAAGTGATTGAGACGGAAACGCTGATCATCTCGACCGGTGCGACTGCCAAATATTTAGGATTGCCGGATGAGCAGAAATATGCTGGAATGGGTGTTTCGGCTTGTGCGACTTGCGACGGTTTTTTCTATCGTAAGAAAGTGGTGGCTGTTGTAGGAGGTGGTGATACGGCTTGTGAAGAAGCACTTTATCTGTCCAGCTTGGCAAAACAAGTGTATCTGATTGTCCGCAAACCGTATTTGCGTGCATCCAAAGTCATGCAAGAACGTGTCCTGAACACTCCGAATATCACGGTCTTGTTCGAGCATAACACGATCGGTCTTTTCGGTGAAGACGGTGTCGAAGGTACACATCTGGTAAAACGGATGGGTGAACCGGACGAAGAAAAGGTGGATATAGCAATTGACGGGTTCTTCTTGGCTATCGGTCATACTCCGAATTCCAAGATATTCAAACCCTGGGTCGAAACAGACGAGGTTGGCTATATTAAGACGGTTCCGGGTACGCCGAAGACAAGAGTGCCGGGGGTATTTGCTGCCGGAGACGTGGCTGATCCACATTATCGCCAAGCCATTACGGCTGCAGGTAGCGGTTGTGCGGCTGCAATCGAGGCGGAACGCTATTTGTCGGAGATTGGAAAATAATTTCATTGAACTTATTCTCTCGTTATGAAACACTTGAAACTCTCTCTTCTTTTTCTTTTGTGTGTACTGATGGCGGTTCCCGTGTCGGCTAAAAGAAAGACAAAGGTGATCGCTCATCGCGGTTATTGGAAAACGGAAGGGTCCGCCCAAAACTCTATTCGTTCGTTGGAGCGGGCGAATGAGATCAAAGTATACGGTTCCGAGTTTGACGTACACCTGACAGCTGATAATGTCCCGGTTGTGTACCATGACCGTAAAATAGAAGGAAAGGATATCCAGGCGGCCTCCTATGCGGAGCTGAAAGACCTGAAACTTTCGAACGGCGAAACGCTTCCGACGTTGGAACAGTATTTGGACAGGGCGAAGAAGCTGAAAAAGACCAAGCTGATTTTCGAATTGAAATCCCATGCGACTCCCCTGCGGGATCGGGAAGCAGCAAAGATTGTAGTCGACATGGTGAATGGTAAGAAATTGACGAAACGCACCGAATATATCGCTTTCAGTTTGGAAGCCGCAAAGGAGCTTCACCGTCTGTCCCCGAAGACTCCGGTCTACTACCTGAACGGCGACTTGTCTCCGAAACAGTTGAAAGAACTCGGTTTTGCCGGTCTCGACTATAATTATAAGGTGATGCAGAAACATCCGGAATGGTTTGTTGAAGCAAAAGATCTGAAACTGAAAATCAATGTCTGGACGGTCAATGATCCTCAGGTGATGGAAGAGATGATCGAGAAGCGTGTGGACTTTCTGACTACCGACTATCCCGAAGAAGTGCAAAAAGCAGTACATTTGTACCGCTGAGTAAATGTGTGAAATGAGAAAGTATTGCTTGTCGTTATTGCTCTTGTTACTGACATTGGTTTCGAATGCAGTCGAACCTCCCAAGCGTGAGATTCGGGGAGTGTGGCTGACAACTGTCTATGGTCTGGACTGGCCACATAATCCGGCAACGACGGAGACGGGGCAAAAGGCGCAACAACGCGATGTCTGTGACATTCTGGACCGTTTGCAGGATGCGAATTTCAATACTGTTTTTTTGCAGGTCCGTATGCGTGGCGATGTCATCTGGCGTTCGGCTATTGAACCGGCAAGCAAAATTTTCTCTGGAAAATATGGAATGATGCCGGGATATGATCCGCTGGCTTTCGTGGTCGACGAATGCCACAAACGGGGGATGGAATGCCATGCTTGGTTTGTAACTTTCCCGCTAGGCACGGACAAGAGTGTGATAGAACAGGGAAAGCTCTCGGTTGTCAGGCGTCAGCCGAAACTCTGCAAGCGTCATAACGGCGAATGGTATTTAGACCCCGGCGTTCCTGGAACTTCCGACTATGTGTTGTCTTTAGTGAAGGAGTTGGTGAACGGATACGATATCGACGGCATCCATTTCGATTATATCCGCTATCCGGAACAGGCAAAATATTTCCCGGATAAAAACTTGTATAATAAATATGGTAAGAAACGCCCGCTGGCAGAATGGCGCCGGGAGAATATCAATAAGATGGTTTACCGCATTTATGACTGGGTGAAATCGGTAAAGCCTTGGATACAGGTCAGCAGTTCGCCGCTCGGCAAGTATAACCGCATCGAACGTGTTCCGAACGCCGGATGGACGGCTTATGAAAGTGTCTTCCAGGATCCGAAAATGTGGATGCAGAACGGGAAGCAGGATATGATCGTCCCGATGATGTATTACCTGCATGATAACTTTTTCCCGTTTGTTGACAATTGGGTAGATAACTGCAACGGACGCCTTGTAGTTCCCGGATTGGGCGCGTACCGGATGTTGAAAGAAGAGGCAGACTGGACCGTCAACGATATAACGGATCAGATCGACTACAGCCGTTATTACGGAGGGGCCGGCTGTACATTCTTCCGTTGTGCGAATATCCTCGACAATACGAAAGGGATATACGATGAGTTGAAGGATAAATATTATAAATATCCGGCACAACTTCCTCCTTTGTCCTGGTTGGACGATACGGTTCCTGCAGCCCCGGAAGAAATACGGGTGGAAAAGGAAGGGGATGAGTTGAAGCTCTCCTGGCAGAAACCGGATTCGGAAAAGGACGTGTTGACTTATACCGTCTATTATTCGCTGACGGATTCGATCAATCCGACATCCGCCCGAAATATCTTGATAACAGGAATCCGGGATACCTCCATCTATCTGCCTGTCGATACGACTTCGGAGCGGGGATATATATTTTCCGTTTCATCTTCCACTCGCTATCATATAGAAAGCGTGCTATCGAAAGAAACCTATTATTATCTTTCTAAATATCCTAAATAATATTTTAACGGTTTGGAAGGAAACCCTGGAATACTCCGGTGGACAATGGAGCTGGTTGCCCTTGCTAAAAAAGTAAGGGGCAAGTATATTTTGACATATCGCTTTATAGCATATTTAGGTATGGGTTACATAATTTGTGAAATCTGTGTCTAAAAATTGATACCGATTCCGATTATTTGCCAGAATACAGTATCTTTGTGCGTTTTCAAGAAAAATAATTTATCCGGAATGCAGCGTTTCGGATAATTTGAACATCATAATAAATGTATGGTCCTGGAAAGGGCATGAAGGCACACACTAAATGACGGAGAAACAACTGATAGAGGGTTGTAGGAATGGGGAAAGGCTGGCTCAGAAGGAGCTATACGAAACGTATTCCCGTAAAATGATGGGAGTTTGTCTGCGTTATGTTAGCGACAGGGAAACTGCCCGTGATTTGCTACAGGATGGTTTTGTGAAAGTCTTCACCAGTATGGATTCTTATTCGGGACTTGGGTCGTTTGAGGGGTGGATTCGAAAGATCTTTGTCAATTGTGCGTTGGAGTATTTGCGCAAATCGGATGTTTTGCGTGAAGCAGTCGATCTGGATAATACGGTGGAGTTGGTTCATCCAGATAGTTCTGTTATATCCGATATGTCGGCAGTCGAGTTGATGAAACTTGTGCAGGAGCTTCCTGCTGGTTTTCGTACAGTGTTTAATCTGTTTGCAATAGAAGGTTATTCACATAAGGAGATTAGCGAGATGATGAATATAACGGAGAGTACATCCCGGTCGCAGTTCACGCGTGCCAAACAATTATTGCAACGCAGGATTCATGAATTGTATTGAGTAATAAAGAAATGAAGGATAAGGAAAGAGATATATTTGACGATTTGTTCCGTTCGAAGTTGCAAGACTTTGAAGTGGATACGATGGCGGGTGATTGGGAGGCAATAGCTGACCGTTTGCCGGTTAAAAAATCTGTCCCTTTCCGGCGGACTTTACGCTATTGGGGGGCTGCTGCTGTTATTTCTTTATTGGTTGTAACAGGAGGAGTCTATGTTTTTAACCGCGACCGGGAACATCTGCCTATAGCCGAAACGATACGGAAAGAAACCGAGGCTGTTGAAAACAGGCTGACTGAACAATCCGAATCGGTGACACCAGCAGTCGTCGCTTCCAAGCCGGTTGACCGGATGGCAAAACGTGCTGTTGCGCAAGTTACGGCCGTAACTACGTCCCGGTCGGATATAACGGCAGACGAAGTTGTCCTTTCGCCAGAAGAAGATTGTGATACTGTTGTAGTGATTTCTTCTAAAATATCCGAAGCGTCCGAAGCGATAGCGGTGACCGAGACGGCAACGCTGACCGGAACACACTTTTTATTTGCGGATGCAGCGCCTGTGAAAACAGAAGAAAAGAAAGTACGGGCGAAAAGATGGAGTTTCGGAATGGGAGGTGGTAGCGTGAGTGCTGGAACATCTAATTCATTAAATGCCTATGCTTTGAAGAATACGTTGATGACGGATCAGGAACTGTTGCAATTGAATTCCCCGTATTTCAATAGCCAATCTCCGAAAACAAATATTCGCCATAAGACACCAGTTTCGATCGGATTAGGTGTCAGTTATTCTCTAAATGACCGTTTTTCCCTCCAGTCTGGTTTAAATTATACATTCCTTTCTTCCGAATGGGAGACCGGAGCTATATATCATGGTGAGACGAAACAGAAGTTACATTTTATTGGAATTCCTCTTTCTTTGTCCTATAAAATAGCAGAATGGAAGCGTATTCAATTTTATGCAGCGGCAGGGGCCATGACCGAGATTAATGTTGCTGGTAAGTTGAATGCCAAAATATTTGTGGAAAACAATGAAATCCGTCACGAGAAGAAGCATATCCGTATGAAAGAATGGATGTGGTCTGTGAATGCCCGGGCCGGTGTCAGCTATCCGTTGCTCCGTTTCTTAAGTGTTTATGCGGAGGTGGGAGCCGGTTATTATTTCGATAACGGAAGCGATATTGAGACGATCCGTTCCGAGAAACCGTTTAATGTGAATTTGCAGGCGGGTTTCCGTTTCGGTTTTTGAGTAAGAACTAATAAATAATAAACAATATAAAATTAAAGAACAGTAAAAATGAAGAAACTTAAAGTTTTAGGGTTAGCAGCAATCGCTGCGGGTATGTTTTCGTTAACCTCTTGTTTGGACGGCGGCGGTAATACACAGCAGCTTTCAAGTTATGCTATAGTCGATTATTCTTCTACGATGAGAACTCTGATTTATCCATTGGGCTATTATCCGTTGTATGTTGCTACAATTGCAAATGATCCGACTTATAGTGCTGGAGATTGTGTGTTGGCTAATTTTACGGTCGATTTTGATTCGGCGGATAATGCGAATGCCAGTACAAATGGTTTTTATGTGGCGACAGGAGCTGCTTCTTCTCCATTAGCAAAATATGATTTGAGTTATTCTCCATTGGACTCAATGGCATTAGATAATGAATTGCTTTTGTCTGGTTCCGAAAGTGCATTGTTATTTTCTAATAATTATAAGAGAATCGTTGTTATTCCTACTTTTACATCTGTGTTGACGGATCAGAAGAACACATATATAATGTCGATGGATTCTAATCAAGAACCTGAAACTGTTGATGGAACGGACCGTGTTTATACGTTGTGCTTACGTGCTCAAAAGCGGGAAGAAGGGAAAGCACCAACCATTAGCAATGCTATGGACCCGATCGCTGTTGAAGGAGGTACATTATATTCTATGTTGAAAGGAAAAGAATCAGCAGCAGGGAAGAAGATTGTAAGTTATCGTGTGAAGTATCCTTTGACATTCAACGCAGATTCGACAAAGATAGCGACTTGGGGGTATTCTAAAATTTCTCAATTCTCGATTGAGGAAGCTACAAATTAATATTTCATATCTTGCGCTTGACGCAGGATCACATTAAAATCGGCCGTATAAACATTAGATCGATAAGGCTAGTTTTTTGTGATCTTGAGTCAAGCATGGAAACAAGGGGATTTAATGCACCTCCATAGTTTTTGGCAATGCTTTTATCATAATAATATCCCAATATTTATTGAATGTCCCTAAGATGTGTGGCTGCCGATTCCATATATGCCAATAATGCCAACAGAAAGTTCGATGCAGTATGTGTACATCGTTGATTATCAATAGTATAACGCTCTAAAAGGTACAACCGGCAGGTTGGCAAGTATCTGAGAATGTGTAAGTTAGTGATTTTTAGCACCATTCTCGGCTTGTACCTCCATTTTGGAAAGTAAAAGTAAGTGTAATTTCTTGAATATCAAAATATGCGGTACAAAAACTTGTGAAAAATGGCGTTTTTTGATGAGAAAAGGTACAAAAATAGCTCTGAAACCGATGGGACATTATGATTATTTTGCGAAGTATTCAGTCTTCGACCAATAGGCATAAATCGGGTCTTGGAACGAGATTTCACCGGCTTTATTATCCAATATATCATTCTTGATAAGGACTGCCATTGAACGGAATATTGAGGTTGTTGAAGAGATTTGATAGCGATGCATCACTTCGGTCGAACTGATGGCCTTTTCGCCGGCAATAAGAGCTTTGAAATAGTTCAATTGCTGTGTGTGGTCAGTGTTTCGGTGATTGTTACAAACAACAGACCTATGTGACAGCGGTCGCTATTTTTCAAAATTACCTAAGTAGTAATATTCTGTACAGAAAAGGAAGTATTATTTCTTTTTCTGTTCAAATTATTGCTTTCTTTCTATAAATAATATATTGTTTGTTATCTGTAAAATATCAGCCTTATGAATAATATAATAGCATTTAATATCTCCAACGCCCAATAATATGACCAAAGCAGATTTCAACAGGAATAAATTCAAAAAATTATCTCTGTAACACATCATAAAATAAAGTAAAACTGCTATATTTGTATATTATATGATATGTTGAGCTATGACAAAAAGTACAATGGGTACCAAGTTGCCAAGAAAATTGGAGCAGAAGATGCTGATAGTAGGTGAGCAGATCAGGCTGGCCAGACTACGCAGGAATCTTAGTATTGCCCAAGTCGCCGAACGTGCCACCTGTTCACCTCTGACGGTTTCACGCATAGAGAAAGGTGTACCAACGGTGGCAATAGGCATTTATCTTAGGGTGCTTTATGCGCTTCAATTAGATGATGATATTCTTCTGCTTGCAAAAGAAGATGCAATGGGAAAAGCATTACAGGATTTAAGTCTTAAACAAAGGGAAAGGGCATCAAAAAAAGAATAAGGTATGAAAAGACTCTATGTGTTTGCTGATTTTGATTGGTTGAAAGAACCAAGACTAATTGGAGAGCTGAGTTACGAATCCCTTCGTGGCTCTGACAGCTATGGATTTTGCTATAATGATGAATGGCTCAAGGACTATGGAGGTCTGTTTCTTAGTGATGACTTGAACAACTATCCCGTCCCGGTCAGCAATACACGACTCCAGGCAAGGATATTTTTGGATGTTTTTCTGATGCCCTTCCAGACAGATGGGGGCGTACATTGATAAATCGTCGAGAACAGATTCTAGCAAAGGAAGAGAATCGTCCGGTGCGTCGGCTTTCTTCATTCGACTATCTTATCGGAATTGAGGACTTTTCTCGCATGGGGGCTTTTCGATTTAAGGAGTCTATAGATGGAGATTATATCAATGCAAGCGAAATCCTGCGCATACCACCACTGACAGATATTCGTGAGTTGATTGCAGCTAGTTCCGAAATAGAGAAAAGTGAAGATGAGAACAGGTTGCCTGAAATGCGTTGGATTGCTCAACTAGTACAACCTGGTTCATCTCTTGGTGGAGCACGTCCAAAGGCAGGGGTAATTGACGAGAACAAGATTTTGTATATAGCAAAGTTTCCGTCCCGTAAGGATGATTATGATGTAGGTCTTTGGGAACATTTCTCACATCTGTTGGCAAAGAAGGCTGGTGTCAATGCTGCAGAAACAAGAGTAATCTCCACTAGCGACAAATACCATACTTTGCTTTCCCGACGATTTGACAGAAAGGAAAATGGTAAGCGTATACATTTTGCTTCAGCCATGACTCTATTGGGCTTGAATGATGGTGACAATGCTAATACCGGCCATGGCTATCTGGATATTGTCGATTTCATACTTCAGAATTGTACCAATGTGGAGGATAATCTGCAAGAACTGTATCGCAGAGTTGCATTCAATATCTGTATCGGTAATACGGATGACCATTTCCGTAATCATGGTTTTCTTATGACTGCAAAAGGATGGACACTTTCTCCGGCATATGATATGAATCCTACTTTGAATGAGTATCAGAGTCTGCTTGTCTCATCAACCTCCAATAAGGCAGAACTGAGTATTTTGCTTGATGCCTGTGAAGATTATATGCTTAATCGCAAAATAGCGGAAAAGATTATTTCTGAAGTGATTGAAGTTGTAAAAAGATGGCGAGAAATAGCAACACGATTGAGTATTTCCAAGAGAGAGATGGAACTGTTTGTCGGAGTGTTAGATGTAAGGTGAAAAGATTGCGTTTAACCAACAAATGTTTTTATAATATGCATACTATGTCTGATGATATTATTTATAATGGCATGACTTGGTTTCGTGCAGACTTCCATTTACATACTAAATCTGAAAAAGCATTTCAAGAATGAAGCCAATAGACTCGCAAGGCATACTTGAGGAAAAGAAAAAAGTAATTAAAATATAATTTACAATGATAAATCAAAATAATCAGATTAAAATTTCTGCTGAGACGAGACGCTCTATATTTGATAAGATTATGTCTCATGTGGATTTCTTGGGTGTATTCCAAGGAGGTAATTATGAAGATCAAAACATTGTTGATTTCTTGAAAATGATATGGGATCTTCCTGCCATGCCTTCAGAAGACCCACGTTTCAAGAATGCGGAAGCTGATGCAAGACAACATTTGATTAATAATGATGATTGGGATCTTACGTATACTTTTGAAGATCGATTTAATTTGTTAGCTGGTGACGTAAAATACTTCATTAAGTTTGTTGAAGCATGTGTTTCTCCCTTTGTTAGATCGTCTTTAGAAGAGATAATACAATATGTGGAAGAAATTAATCCTTTGCTAAATAGAGATAATTGTGAACTTGCCATAGAAGATTATATAGATGACAGACCCCATTATATTATAAAATCAGGAATTGGTTTCTCATTTGATCGTAAAGATATACATAGCAATAGGTATACGATTTATGTTGATAAACTTGGTGATAATAAACCATGTTTCTTTTTAGAGAGTATAAGATGGGATGATTATGGACATAAAACATCATTCTATTTAGATTATGTCAAGGTGGATGGCTCCTATTCAAGGGTAGGCAAAGTGAAGATATGCAAGAAAAATGTAGACAAAACTCTGAATGTTATTCCTAAGTCATTTTTATCGTTAGATTCAAATTATTGCTCTTTAGGCCAGGATACATCTTATTATTATAAAATAAAAGAAATATTGGGTGAAGATGCAATGGCATTTCTTTACTCAATGAAAGATGCTGCTGTTTTTAGCCGCATATCCGATCATTTTGAAAATGATTTAGGATTCAGACATTCTTTGTTAAGAGATAATAATGCTGATACAGCATTAAACTTAGGACGTTATGTACTTGCAGGTTTTGACCCTGATGAAAGAGTAAATTTTACATATAAGACTCGACTTGCTTACTCTTCAGATTATGACTTCAATATAAAGTTTGATTTTGGTAGAATAAATCAAGACGATAATTTTAATAGAGTAATTGCCATCATCGGTGAAAATGGTGTAGGTAAGACCTCGTTATTATCCAATCTTGCTAAGTCAATAGCTAATCAACAGAAAGATTGCTTCTTGCCGCACCATCCTTTGTTTACAAAAGTTGTAGCAGCTTCTTATAGTATGTTTGACAGATTTTATAATATTGATGCACGAGCCTTCAACTTCGAGTATTGCGGTATGCACAATAACGAAGGTGGGCTTATGGATCTGGACCAATTGAAAGCGAGACATAAACGTAATGCAGAAACTATCAATGCTCTGAATAGAGGTAAAAACTTAAAGAAATTTCTAGGCAATATCTTGCCCAACGATATGTTAGAAGGTTTGTTTAAAAAAGAAGACTCCAGCTTTAAGTATGATGTCTATGAAGATTACTATGGTAAAATGAGTTCAGGGCAAACTATGCTTACCAACCTCATTATCGACATTACTGCTAATGTGCGGTCAAATTGTCTAATTATGATAGATGAACCGGAAGTTCATCTTCATCCAAATGCTATCACACAGATTATAAATGTTGTAAATCTTGTATGTGAAAGATTCTCTTCTTGTTGTATTATGGCAACTCATTCGCCTTTAGTGATTCAATCTCTTCTCTCTCGCAATGTCCTAATAATGGAACGAGATGTAGATGGAATGCCTGTTGTAAGGCAAATGAGGGTTGAAAGTTTAGGTGAGAATCTGACTACTATAAATGAAGAAATTTTCTCTAATGGTCAACGAGATAAGTATTACAAGCGACTTATAGAAAGGGCTGTCGAAGGTAAAGAATCAATGGAGCAGGTGTTACAAGAGCTCCAGAATGGTGATTTGCCAATGAGTCTTACTTCTTATATGTTAATTGATAAATATTTGAATCATGATTAACATGAAAAAATATGATGGAGGGAAGTCGCCATATGAGCTTTTCTCTGAGGCAGTGGATAGAAAGGATGAGAATGGTGCTGATACCATTGAACTTAATGCAATGAAACACAAAATTAAGATTGCATATAGATATTATGAGCGAGCTATGGATAAACGGAAATTGGGAACGCTAAGCCCTTCTAAAGTGTTATCAAGTATCAAACAACCTTTATTAGGAATGTATTCATCTAGATGCAAGTTAGTAAAGGATTTTAGATCATGGCATTTCAATAATAATCCCCAACCATATAATAATGTATGTCCGTATTGTACTATAAATAGTGCAAACACTACGGAGCACATTCTTCCTAAGGAGGTGTACTCAGAATATGCAGTAAATGTCTTTAACTTGATACCTGCATGTTCTGAATGTAATTCATTTAAGGGGGAAGATATATTCGATGAGAATGGTGAAATCTTCACTATTAATTTTTATACTGACACTTTGCCTGATATACGATATCTATTCGCTCGTATAACTCATATAGTTGGAGGTGTTCAGTTTAAGTATTATTTAGAGAACAGAAATGGAATAGATAGAAATCTATATGCTCTTATACAAAGACATTTCAAGCGTTATCACTTAATAGACAGGTATTATACCAAAGCTGTACAAGAATTGTCCAATATTGAAAATTACTTTAAGTTCGAAGAAATAACTTGTGAAGCTGACTACGATAAAGCCGCAAGCAAATTAATCAGGAAAACGGATGCTGATGCAGTTGCGTATGGAAGAAATCATTGGAAGATTGTAATGTATTATGATGCGGCTACATCACCAGTATTCAAGTCTTATATAATGACTAAATTGATATCCTAAATCACTGCTGTCCCATTAAAATCGCGAAGTATCGTCTGAGCTCAAATTCTCGAAATACTATTCTTGATATTCAAGTACTTATACAACATCTAATATCAGTAGAGTTAAGTTTCGAAATCAAATCGGTTTACCTTGGAAATGTTTGTATTACACAGACATACAACTTATTATACGACAGATTCAAAATTTTAATGGGACACTAGTGATCCTAAATAATAGTGTGTGTTAGTAAAATTGAGTCTTCACTCACAATGAGAAAGTCTATAATCTATGCAAAAAGACTTTAAGAAAAAGGATATAAATCTTGTGCAAACTAAAAAATAGAGATATTTTTGTATGAATCATGGTTATAAATTGAATTATAATGTCGAATAATCAACAAATGGTAATGAATAGAATTAAAGTTGTTCTTGCTGAAAAACGAAGGACAAATAGATGGTTAGCTGAACAAATGGGGAAATCAGAGAATACCATTTCGAGGTGGTGTTCTAATAAATCTCAACCATCAATCGCTCAATTACAAGAAATTGCGATCTTGTTAGATGTTGATGTTCGTGTACTATTAAAATCACAGAAAGAGTAATATAAAATGTCGAAACGCATTGAATATATAATTGATGATATTAAGGAACAATATCTTGAAAAAGATAACAATATACCTTGGATTATCGGTTTTAGTGGAGGAAAAGATAGCACGGTTGTACTAACATTAGTGTGGAGAGCCTTGCTATCTATACGAGAAGAGTTAGGCGATACGGCTCTTGTTCGACAGGTGTATGTTGTAAATAATGACACCCTAGTGGAAAATCCTATTATTACAGACTATATCGTTGAGGTATTGGATTGTATCCGTATTGCTGCTATTGAACAAAAACTACCTATCAATGTCCAAATAACAGTGCCAAAATTAGAGGATAGTTTCTGGATTAGCTTCCTAGGTAAGGGATATCCTGTTCCAAATAATACCTTTAGATGGTGTACTGATCGATTAAAGATTAAGCCTACTACGCAGTTCATTCTTGATAAGGTAGATGCTATGGGAGAGGCTATTGTTCTTATTGGTACTCGTCTTTCCGAGAGTGCTACTCGTGCGAAATCGATTCGTCGTCACGAAATCAAGGGAAAACGTTTAACCAAGCATCCATTGAACCCCAATACATACACATATCCTCCAATTAAAGATTTATATCTGGAAGAGGTATGGTATATACTCAACAATGAGCCATCACCTTGGGGCTATGACAATAAGAAGTTGTTCCAAATATATGCTGATGCTACAGCAGATGATTATGAGTGTCCTACTGTAATTACGGATAAGACACAGCCTTCATGTGGGCAGAGTCGATTTGGTTGTTGGGTTTGCACCGTAGTAAAGGAAGACAAGTCAATGATGGCCCTTATTAATAATGGCAATCAATGGATGGCTCCTTTATTAAAATATCGAGACGAAATGGTTGCAGGGCGAAATATTTCAGAAAACAGGTATGCAACCCGCAGAAATGGTCAAGCTGCTCAAGATGCTGATGGTCATAATCAAGGTAATTACACTTTTGAGTATCGCTGCGAGATGCTCTGTAAATTATTGGAATTACAGCGAGATATGCAGAAAATAAAGCCTCATATGGAGTTGATTTCAAATCAAGAACTTGTTGCGATTCAAATTAACTGGTATCGAGATGGATTCTTTGCACCAAAAGTAACAGATATTTACAATGAGGTGTATAAACGAAATATGCCTCTTGAAAATATGCAGTACCAAGAGCGATTAATCCTTGAAAAGGTATGTGCAGAACATCCTGAAGATTATCACTTGATAAATGATTTGGTATCGCTTCAAAAGAGCAAGACTATTTTGATGAATAATAATGGCCTACAAGGCGATATTGAGAAACGATTAGATAACTACCTCAACCAGCAGTAAGCGATGTTTATAGAGTCAATAATATTACATAATTACAGAGCATACAAGGGGCATAACAAAACCTCTTTTAAGCAGGATGCCAAGAATATCTTTCTTGTCGCCGGCAACAATGGTTTTGGTAAAACTACATTTCTCACATCCCTCGTATGGTGTCTATATGGCAAATTAATGGTCGATGTTGATGAAAAGTTTAGACGCGATATCAATGATGCCCAAGGATATAAGAACTATGCCCGCCAAAGCTTGCATAAAGAATTAGCAAGTGTTGTAAATACATATGAAGCAAGCCCTGAAGTGCGAAAACGGATTATAAAGCACGGTTATTCTTCGGAAAGCGAATACATTAAGAATGATGCGCAGTATTATGTTGAAATAAGTATTTCGGATATATTTATTCCATCTATCCCTTGTCGTACAATTACAATTCGACGAACCTATGACTACTTCTTAGATACTGAATTCGTTGAGGTGTTAATTGATGGACAGGTAAATGAATTAGCAAAAGACGTTGGCTACGACATCTTTATCAATGACTTTATTCTTTCAAAGGATATTGCAAAGTTCTTCTTCTTTGATGCTGAAAAGATTGTAAACCTTGCAGAAGTAAAATCAATTGATGAAAAACGTCGATTGAGTACGGCTTATAGCGAGGTTTTAGGTATAAAGAAGTATGAAGACATCAAGAGAAATCTTGAGAATCTTCGTCTCAAATTCCGAAAGAGTGCAGGCTCTACAGCAAGTAAAGCTAAATTGGATAGGCTTCAAGCTGGAGTTGATAATTTGGAGGCGCAAATTAGAACAAAAGAAGAGGAACGAGAAAGAGTTGATAATCAGATTCAGCAGTATAGAGCAGAGGCCGTTCAGTTGCAAGAGCGACTTATTCGTGAAGGTAATGCTATTAGTGTAGAGGACCTCAAGAAACAAAAAGAGTTGCTTATTGCATTGAAAGAGAAGGACTCTAAATTAAAGAGTCAATTACGCGAAATGTTAGATGTTGCTCCATTTGCTATTTCTGGTAAATTGTTCACAGACCTAATGACGCAGGTTATTGCCGAGAAGAAAATTAAAACGACTGTTGCCAGTCGTGCTGCCATAAATGCTGCCCTTCAATTAACACAGACTCAAATTACAGAAGGAGTATCTGAACTTAAGCTTACAGAACTTCAAAAGCAAGCTGTTGAGAGGATTATCGCAGACGCCTTTGCAAATAATATCGTTGAAACATCGGTGGAAGATGCGGCAGCTATTAAGGTGTTAGTTGACTTTAATGATAGTGAATCAAATGAGTTTCAGGCTTTGTTTGACAATATCAGATACTCTTTCAACACCTTATTCAAGCAGCTAGTAAAAGATATAAAGAACAATGCTCTATTCATGGCAAAAACTCAGCGAAAGATTGTTGAGGCAGAGTATGATGATGGAAATGCCGATATCAAGGAGATACGAATGCGGAAAGCAGAAGTTGATGAGTTATTGGCTCAGTTAGATATCCAAACCCGCCATCTCTCGGAACAAATAGGGACATTAAATAAGGATATTAAAGTCCTTAAAAAACAGTTGTCAGAAGTTGCGAAACATGTTCGCGTTGATAAGGCTGATAAAGAGAAGGATTTAATAGCGGAGCGACTTATCAGTGAGTTAACGACATTCTTGTTTGAGTTAAGAGCTAAGCGCAAGTTTTCTCTTGAGAAGAAGATTATGGCTGGCATAGATGTGTTGATGCACAAGGCGGATTTTATACACAGTGTGCGTATTGACCTACAAAATGATATTATTGAGATAGAGCTTTTGGATAAGACCGGAGAGATTATTAGTAAGGAGAAATTATCAAAGGGAGAGCAGCAGTTGTATGCAACGGCTATTCTTAACGCTTTGGTTGAAGAGTCTGGAATAGAATTCCCTGTATTTATTGATAGTCCTCTCCAAAAGTTTGACAGTATTCACTCACGAAATGTTATCACAAAGTTCTATCCGAGTGTGTCGAAGCAGGTCGTTATCTTCCCATTACTAGGAAAAGAGTTGTCGGAGGATGAGTACAATGTACTATTACCTAATGTTAATGAAGTTTATATAATCGAAAATGAGAATGGATGTTCTTCATTTAAAAAGATTACTCCAAATAAATTGTTTGAAACACTATCATAGTTATGTTTACATCGATAAAAACATCAAAGATTAATAAGGATATTGTTACAGACTTAAGTCGTAAATTTAACTTGGGCGCAGAGAATATTATTGCACGTATAGCTTTGACTTATTCCTTATCAAAAGATCGTAAATTATCATTATCAGACATTGCTGATTCACAAGGTAAGGAGTACAGTAAGAATGTTTTATTTGGAAGCAATTTACCTTACTATATAGGCCTTATATGCGTAAAGTACGGTTTATATAAGACAGATAAAGATATTCCTAAATATATTAAGTTGCATATTGATGATGGATTGCAACTAATGAATAAGGAGTTGAGAGATAATCCAAACTTGAATGGATATGATTATTTGATTGATAAAATAACTTATGGATTAGAAGATATCTTATGTTGAAAGATGTGAAATTTAAACATAGTTATTCTTCTGGATATGATGAGCCAAAAGAATTCTTTACTGAAGCACTAATTGAAAGCTCAGCTTTTGATTTAGGCTTGGGATTCTTTTCATCTAGTGGAATAAGAAGCCTTGCATATGGTTTTGCCCTGTTCATAGCGAATGGAGGCAAAATGCGTGTTATCATAAACCATATATTAAGCAAGGAAGATAAACAGGCTATTGAAAATGGACAAAAACATTTGATTGAGGACTTTGAGTGCCGTGTTCTATCTGATATAGATAAGTTAACAAAGACACTTTCCAAAGAAGATGAACATTTCTTTCGCTGTTTGTCATATTTGATTTCTATTAACAGAATTGAATTTATCGCGACTATCTCAACTAAAGGTGGATTAGGTCATGACAAGTATGGGGTATTTACAGATGAAAAAGGCTGCAAGGTGGCATTTATTGGATCTGCGAACTTTTCACAATCAGCATTAGAATTAAATGGTGAGACAATCACTGTATTTACATCTCCAGATGACAATAAAAGAATAGCAGAATATCAAACATTATTTGATAGATCCTGGGATAATGATACTCCCCATTTGCTCCATATACCAATTGACAATGTTAAAACCATAATTTGTGAAAAGTTCCCCAAAATAGCTATTGAAGAACTTTTAGACAATAGCGTAAATTTACGAACTGATAATTCGTATAGTAATACCTATATCAAACCACTATCTCAAAGGCTTTTGGATAAGATTGAATTAAAAGAACAGGAACCCCGTTTCCCATTCCCAGAAGAAAGATCAATCCAAATTAATGCATATAATGCTTGGATTAGCAATGGGAAAAAAGGTGTTTTTGCTATGGCAACAGGTTCTGGCAAGACAGTTACAGCTCTCAATTGTTTGAGAAAGCAATATAAAGAGAATGGTTATTATAAAGCAATAATTGTCGTACCCACTCAAGCATTAGCAGTTCAATGGGAAAAAGAGGCAAAAGCTTTTAACTTCCAAAATATTATATCCACACATACGGATAAAGATTGGAAGAACACTTTGAGTCGATATACAACAAGAAGTTTATTAGATCAATCAAAGAGTATTATTATCATAACGACATATGCGACATTTAACCGCAAGGATATACAACAGTTTATTAATAAGGTTAAGGGACTAGAAACCTTTATGTATGTAGCTGACGAAGCACACAATATAGGTTCTCCAAGTTCATTAAAACATTTACCCCATAATATACAGTGGCGTATAGGCTTGTCCGCAACACCTGAACGTATATATGATGATATAGGCTCTGAAAAATTATATGAGTTCTTCAATTCTAGACCACCAGAGTATACATATAGATATACAATGAAACAAGCAATAGAAGAAAACATATTATGCCATTATGATTATTACCCCATATTCGTTGAGTTAACAGACTCTGAAATGGAAGAGTATGAATATATCTCAACTCAGTTAAGGAAGTTTATAGATTCTGATACAGGAAAATATCGACCCGAAGCCGAGAAATTATTGCTGAAGCGTAAAAGAATTATACATAAGGCTGAAAATAAGAAAGTGGTGATTTCTAATTTACTAGAAGACCTAAAACAAAAGCGTAAACTTGATTATACTTTTGTTTTTGTGCCTGAGGGATATGAGCCTGATTACTCCGAAAGAGATTCGTATAACATTGATCAAGAAGATATTCATATAATAGACGAGTATGCACAGATGTTTAAAGATCAAGGGTACAGTTATCATAAATACATTAGTGGACTTGATGATGCTCCAGGCATATTGAAAAGTTTCGCAGAAGGAGATATTCAAATTTTGCTTTCAATGAAGTGTTTGGATGAAGGTGTTGATATACCACGTGCGGAACATGCGATATTCTGTTCAAGTACAGGTAATCCTCGTCAATTTGTTCAACGTCGTGGACGCGTACTAAGAAAAAGTAAAGGAAAAGATAAGGCAAAAATATGGGATTTGATTGTTACGCCACCAAATGTGATGAATGATTCTATCGGTATAGAACGCAATATGTTCATTAGTGAAGTTAAACGTATTGTAAACTTTGCTGCCCTCGCTGACAATCAAATAGATATTTTGTATGGAGATTTGAAAAATTACTGTGAGGCTTTGAGAATAGATTTATTTGAGATGCTTGAAGAAGAAAATAATAACTATAAATAATAATACTATGGCTATACAAGACGAAATGTATAAGGCAATAGAGAAAGAAATTAATCAAACAGTTGAATCTGGTGCTGAAAAAGTTACTGTGAACTTTGAAAAAGCAAAAGAAGTTGCCAAAATGCTGACAGAACTATCAACAAGTGTTGGAGATGCAGATGCATTAACAAATCAGTATATTGCCAATATTAAGAATATATGTAACTCATAATACGAAAAGTTATGATTATCAGAAATATTACTATCGAAAATTTTCAATCATACTATGAGAGTCAAACAATAGAGTTTTCTAAAGGCTTGAATCTAATCATAGGTAATGGAGGAAAAGGTAAGTCCAAACTGTTCAATGCCTTTTACTGGGTATTGTTCGGTAAAATATATATCACGGGTATCGGTTGGTGTACTACAGATAACTTGCCTCAGTCTGCCAAATTTGCAATGCAACGTTATGAGTTCATTAATAAAAGAGCTCTATTCAAGGCACAAATTAACGATAAAATTAGAGCCTCAGTACAAATTGAAATTGAGGACGATAAGGGTAATGATTATATAATAGAGCGCTCTGTCAGTGCATTAAGACTTGAAGGAGAAGAATGGGACTCTAATGATGCTTGGCAAGTAGGAGGTAATATGCTGAAGGTTTCTTTTGATTCCACCACAGGAACAAAAGTGCTTAATGATTTATTAGCTGAGGATAAAATTAATGAGTTATTCCCAGATGGTATTAGAAACTATATATGGTTTCAAGGAGAGTCACTCGAAAGTCTTATAAACTTCAGAAATAAAGAAACATTAAAAGCTGCTGTTAAGCATATTTCATATTTTCCTTATTACGAAAAACTTTCTGAAATAATCAGCAAGTCTAAATTGAAGATTACAGGAATTGAAAGCCGTAAATTAAAAGAGGTTAATAAACATAATTCAAGCGTTAAGGGGTTATTATCAACCATTGACAACTTAAACTATAAGATTTCCAGAGAAGAAGAGAACAAAAAGCAATTTGAGACTCACATTGAGACTATTAAGATAGCTTTAGCAGATGGAGAAACAAAGATTTCTGGATTAGCGAGCTATTCAATGTTAGTAAAGAAATACAAGGATTGTGAAAACGAGATAAATAAATTATTGTCAGAAACGACTCGTATAGATGAGTTTCAAAGAGAGAAACTTCCTTCTTTGTGGGTCCTTCGTGGGATTGAACCAATGATTCAACAATGTAAAGAAATTATTGAAAAGCACAAGGAGGAAGAGTATACTGTTCCAGAAAAGAAGTATCTAGATAATCCTAGTCGCTCAAAATTAGAAGAGATACTTAAAGATAAGAAATGTTTTGTATGTGGCACTGAATTCTCTGAAGATGATGCCCCATACCACTACATCACAGAACGATTAAGATTACAGGAAGAGTACTTAAAAGAAATGGAAGAATATACCAGCAATATGCAGCTTTCTAAACAGTTTAACATGTTTGTTGGTAAGATTCAAGATTATCCAGATTCATTACTGATTTCTTTGTCAAAAATTGACAAACAATGGAAAGATAGTGAAGATGAATTGGAAAGATATATGGCTCAGCGAAGAAGAAAGCAAGATGAAAAACGTAAATTGGATGAGCAAATAGAAGATATAAAGAAAAAGCATGGTGTAGATCCTGTAACCCAAGCAGAGACAGCCGGTATTATCAATTCTTCAATTCGAGCAAGCAGAAGTAATTTGGAAACTCTACAACGAAAGTTGGATGTTTCCAAGCAGACACTTAGTAATTACAGGAGTGAATTACGTATTGCTGAACGAGAATTGGAAAAATTAGGAGCAAAAGATACTACTGTTGCAAAAGTTCCAGAGACAGAATGGAAACACATTTCAACATTCCTAGAAGATATCTGCAAGAGGGTCCAGGAAAATGCAAGAAAAGATTTGCTTCATAAAATTGAAGAAAGGGCAAATCTCTTTTATGCAAAGTTTACGGAGCATGATAACGGATACAAAGGTAATGTAAAAATAGGTGAAGACTACTCTATCGAATTTGATGCGGGTCTTAATACTAGCCACGAGGATAGAAAGAAGATGAGTATCATAAATGCTTTATTATCGTTGAATCAAGAGGCTATGGGTACTTATTATCCGTTTATAAGTGACGCTCCAACATCTAGTTTCGATTTGGAGACTACTCATAAATATCTGCTTGGTATTAAAGATATATTTGGTCAATCCATTGTGTTGACAAAAGATGTGGATTTGGAAAGTGATAAATATCTTGATTTGCAGAATCAAAGTAATGTGTCGAGAATTTACAATTTGGAGAGCAAGATATATAGTGGAGATGCTAACCGTGGACAGCACGAAGTTTCTACGCAAATAACAATCTTAAAATAAGGGAACATGGAAAATATATTTGAAATTAAATTTTCATTTGAACAATATGTTAAGGATAATGTAATCCTTAAATTTTCAAATAAGCAAGGTGGTGCCTATAATGTGTTTTCTTATCATTGGCAATGTTTTGTTTGGGCTGCGGTTGTTGGTTTTATACACAATGAACGTAGACCTCTGCAGTCTCCTATTGCTGACCGTCCTTTCAGTTTAAATACAATGTGTAATGGTGGTGGCGAAAAAGATGCTGAAGCATTATTGTGTATGTGTATTGCCAAAGCAGGTTCTCTTGATATTATGAAAGAACCAACAAAAGCAATCGATTTGATAAATGAGTATGCCAATGGCGGTTTCTATTACATAATGAAGATGATGCAAGACCAATCAATTACAAATGATTTGGAATGGGTCAAACAAGAGATATTTATGAGATAAATTATGAGCAAGAAGTATACCATATTAGAGGCAGCAAAGGAGGTGTTGTTATCTTTTGACAACCAACCTATGTCTGTAGCAGAAATTTATGCAAAGATTCTTGAACGATCTTTATATACATTTCGAGCCCAAGCCCCTGTATCTGTATTAAGAAGTGAACTTAGAAGTCATTCATTAGGTATAGATTTTCCAACTGCATCATCGAAGAAGTATTTCATATACGATGAATCTAGCAGAAAATTCCGTGTCAATGAGGAAAATAAAGAGCGAGTAAAGAATACTGCAAAGGAGCTGGCTTCTCTACGGACTGTTCGAGAGTTATATCATGAGTATGTAGAAGCATTCCAGCAAAAGATCCTTCGTCAATTGAAGAGTCTCAATCCATACGAATTTGAGAAGTTCTGCATGAATCTTTTGGACGTCTATGGTTTCTCAGATTTATCAGTTACTCAAAAGAGTAAGGATGGCGGTATTGATGGATTTGGCAAATTAAAAATAGGGTTGGCGCATATGAGTGTAGCGTTCCAATGTAAAAGATGGAATGTTGGCTCTGTTGGGAGAAAAGAAATAGATGCGTTTAGAGGCGCCATTCAAGGGGAGTATGAACAAGGAATATTCTTCACTACATCGTCGTTTACTAAAGATGCAATGGGCTGCTCTATTAAACATGGGGCAGTGCCTATAATTCTGATTGATGGCGAAATGATTGTAAAGTTTATGATTGAGAAACAATTTGGAATCGAACATGAAAATATGCCTATCTACATAAATGCACTAGATCAAGTATTATCATAAAAAATAATAATATTATGAATACCAATGTAATAGAAGGGAATCCAACGAAAAAATTCTTTATTGAGATGATAACTCGGGATATATCCATCGAAGATGCCATTGTTGATTTATTGGATAATTCGATTGATGGTGCAAATCGGATTAATTCCGCGATATACGATGGATTGTGGATTAAGTTAACAATAAATGATAAGGAGTTTTCCATAGAGGATAACTGTGGAGGTTTTTCTCTTGAGACAGCTAAAAAGTATGCTTTTAGATTTGGTCGGCCAGAGGACGCCCCCAAAATGCGAAATAATACAGTAGGCCGATTTGGAATCGGCATGAAACGTTCTCTATTTAAAATAGGTAAGCACTTCTCTGTTGAGTCGTTATGTGGTTCTGATCATTTTTTAGTAGATGTAAATGTTGAAGAATGGGAAAAGAAAACAAAGACTGTGACATTGCCTGGTGAAGATACGCCAACCATGATCGATGATTGGAGTTTCAATTATCACGAGCTTGATAGGGGCGGCGCTTTACAGAACGATGGAACCTTGATCAAGGTGACAAGCCTGAACCCCGAAGTTCAAGACCTTTTCTCTGACACTCGCTTTATTAGTGAGTTGGCGGAGGATATTCAGCGTTTATTAAATTTCAGCCTTTTGCGTGGACTCCAAATATATTTAAATGGCACAGCTTTAGAAGGTAAAAAGGTTGAGTTATTAATATCTGATGAATGTATGCCTTATTACGATGAAGGCGAAGTAAGAGATGTTAAATATAAAATCGTTGCAGGTTTGGGAGAAATAGGCGAGCCTAAAAAATCTGGATGGTATATATACTGCAATGATCGGCTTGTTGTAGAGGCAGATGAAACAACAATGACGGGCTGGGGACTTTCTTCGATTCCTAAATGGCACGTAAATCATGTGATGTTTAGAGGTATCCTATATTTGGATTCCCAAGAGACCATGAATCTCCCGTTGACAACAACAAAAAAAGGCATTGATACAACTTCAGAGATATATAAGGCCATCTTGCCGAGGATGAAAGATGCCATGATTAATATATTGGATTATCTGAAAAAGATATCATTAATGGGAGATCAAGCTAACAGCTATCGTCGTATGTTATGCGATACGACGGAGAGAGCCTCAGCAGTTGAGTTGAAGTCTCGATCTTTCGCTGTTAATGGAGAGCCTTTAGTGCATAAAAACTTCATATCTCCTCCGCTTGATGAAGATGTTATTGCACAAAAAAAGAATACAGTAAGAATAGCATATGATGTTAATAAGTCTAAGGCAAATGACGCAAAACATCATGCTGAAGCAAGTAGTTATAAAGAGCTTGGGAGTATAACATTTGATTATTATTTACGAATGGAGGACATCTAGTATGAAAAGTCCAACAGTTTTAAATTATGAAGTAAGACCCTGCAAATTTGTCGAGAGACGGATGTTACTATCTGTGCTCTCTCGCATTATACCATTATTTCAACAGGAGTATCAATATATTGGTTTTGGAGGATTGTCTTTTACAGATTTTAAGATGTTTCATCGAGAACTCCATATCAACCAAATGTTCAGCATAGAATACGGATATCCCAAGGAAAAATTAGAATTCAATAAACCGTATTCTTGTATACAGATCCACCCTGGTAGAAGTATTGATGAATTGAGTAAAATAGATCTAACGAAGCCAAGTATTATATGGCTTGATTATGATGGATGCTTAAATAGCGACATATTTGAAGATTTGGAAATTATTTTCAATCGAATTCCACATGGCAGCATATATTTAATGTCCTGCAATCGTCAAATGAGGAATGGAGACAATCAAGAATATACTAAAAGCGAACTTAAAGAGGTATTTGGGCCGCTTGTTCCATGGGATATAGAAGATAAATGCTGCGTAGATTCTAAAGCTCCGTATACTATTCGAAGAATGCTAGAACTCGATTGCATAAATACTATTAAGGATAGGAATAGGATGTTGGAACATAGGTTGAAATTTGAGCCTATCTTTAATATTACATATGAGGAATATAGAGGAGCCAGAATGTTTACATACGGAGGTGTTGTTTTGAATGAAAGTTTCAATGAAAAGTTATTGCATTTCGAAGAATTTGATTTTGTAGGGACACCAGATCCTTATAAAATAGAGATTCCTAATCTCACTTACAGAGAAGCAATGGCTTTAAATCAAGCATTAAATATAGAAGATCAAGAAACACTTTTAATCTCAAAGAAGATACTCAAAGAAGAAGACATTAGAAAATATAAGAAATGCTATAAGTACCTACCTAATTTCTATGATGTTAGAATTTAGTAAAAGGCTGTGAATATGGAAAATATGGCATGGGAAATAAATAGTAGTTTCAGGTCATATAGAAGTAAGAACATTCTGAAAACAATAAAAAATAGAGAGGCTGTTTCGAGGGCACTGAAAAAGGTATCCTCTTAAGATTTAATCCCAATCTTTAAAAAGGACACTGTCCAGAATTTTGTGTAAATGAAAACAGGATTCAGTTGTAAGTTTGTTCTTATATCTGGATTCTGTTTTCAAACATAAGCATAAATTGATTCATAATCAAGCCCCAGTTTGAAATAGGCATTGTCCATTTCTTTTCAATCTCCATAAGCGAAAGATATACGGTCTTTTTTACAGCATCGTCCGAAGGAAATGAAAGTTTTGATTTCGTGTACTTTCTGATTTTTCCATTCAGGTTCTCAATGAGATTGGTTGTGTAGATTATTTTTCTGATTTCCAGCGGGAATTGGAAGAAAACAGTCAAATCATCCCAGTTGTTTCTCCATGAAAGTATAGCATAAG